>JACCDP011309761.1_pt1 | contig 29916 bp, 32 predicted proteins | sample 7445841 | NCBI WGS metagenome assembly JACCDP01 (sample SAMN15323441, study PRJNA562643) | freshwater metagenome | isolation source: river surface water | place: USA:Blue River Watershed | collected 2017-08-17 | reverse complement strand
GCAACTACGCTACGACGATGAACGTCCTTAATGGGAGCCAGATCAGGATGTTCCAGGACTGGCTGCCACTTCTTCTGAATTGATTCGTTCAGAGATTCCATTTTACTTTTTCTCCTAATTATTACTTTTTGATGCCGCGTGAAATTGCGGACATATAAGCAGCCATCTCAACTGGAACCTGCTTTTCAGCGCCCTCTTCTAGGTCGCCCACTGGTTCCTCATCGAAAGATACTGATTCTGACAACTGGCTGGCCTTGCCTGTTGTTGGGAAGTAGCTTTCACGAAGTGTAGCAATCTTCTTTGAATACGTTGTTACGTCTTCAAATTCAACTGCTTCAGAAAGTGACTGCAGTTTAGCAATCTGCGTATCTGTCAGGCCTTCTGAAACTTGTGCGAACGCAGCAGCGCGTTCAAATTCATGAATCTTGGCTGTAAGCTCAACATTCTTTTCGATTTCTTCATTGATAGCAGCTTCAAGAGCATCAACCTTATCAGCAAGCTCTTCAGCAACTTCAACTGCTTCGTCTGGAATGTCGATGTAGTGTGATTCAAACAGACCCTTAAGACCTGACATGAATGACTCTACGATTTCAGCCTTAAGACCACGCTCGATAGCGACAGAGTTCTGCTCCATCCACTGCTCAACAACGTAGTCAAGGTATGTGTCAACACGCTCAACGAGTTCTTCGCTAGCTGTTGAAACTTCTTCTGTAAGTGATTCGTCGAAATTAGCTTCGACTGCTTCGAGCTGCTCGTTTACCTTTGAAAGAACAGCTGCTGTGTAGACTTCAGTTGCCTTAGCAATGAACTCTTCTGAAACTTCTGTACCAGCAAAAATTGCCTTAATGTCATCAGAAACGTCGAGATCTTCAGCTGTAATACGAACTGATGATTCGCCGATTGAACGCTGCTTTGGATCAACAGATGAACCCTGCATTGGATTTGTCTTATCGCCCTTGAAAGCCGCATCATAGAAAGCAGAAACGTCAGCCTTCTTAAGACCAGAAAGAACGTCAACGATTGAGTTGATCATTCCGACCTTAGTGTATGGCTTTACGCTTGAGCCCTGAAGCATAGGACCTGACTTCTCACCCTCTTGGGCTACACCGCCTGGAACTGCTGCCTGAACTCCAGTAGAGTCAGCGATCTCAGCATTAACGCCGTAGCTCGCTTTTTTTGCTTCTTGCACGTCGAGCTTTTCGACGTTATTTTCCTGACCTGACATATTGATATTCTCCTCAGGGTTATTAGAAGATTCTTCTAGTTTATTTATAAAAACGACGCCATTTAGATATTTTTTAGGAACTTATTAAATGCATTCAGAAGAACCGCTTCGCGATTTTCCTTAGTAGCATATCCCTCATTAATACCACGTTTGATGGCTTCAACTTCCTTTTCTACAAGGATTCCATTGTCCCAAACCCATTCTCTGCCTTCCATGATGCCATTAGCTAGAGCATGTGGGGCTGAAGGATCTGCTACAATATCGGCGGCTGTTGCGAGATAGAAGTCTTTCTGAACTTCCATAAGGCCATCCTTGCGCTTCATGAGTGATCCCATGCCGCGAGAAGAAAAGCCCAGTTTTGCGCCTTCCTTCATAAGATTCTTTACGATATTTCCGTATGGCGTATCCATGATCTTTACGCGACCGACGAAGTTATCGCCTTCTTGACGTAATGATTTGACCATGTGTGATACACGCTCAAGATTGATGGTTGGTCCTTGTGGATGACCAAGCTCACCATAAGCGCGATTCTGCTCAACGAACTCACGATTGTAACGTGCGACTTCGTTGGCTAGAGTATCGGTAGGATAAACGCGACCATTCTTGTTGCCGATATTTCCCTGCATCAAAATGCCTTCGAGGAAATACTGCTTCTCACCTGCTTCATTAGCTTCAGTAATGATCTGTAGATTTTCGTTGACTTCGCAGATGAGTTTCATTAGTATTGCGAGCCTCCAGAGATTGAAGTCGTCTTGTGCAACTTAAGAATAAGTGTAGCAGGACCAGTACCGACTTTTGTGATAACAACGTTTGATGTTGCTTCTGCATCGCCGTTGTCGATAAGACGACCGTCAGACATATCAAAGCAATGTTGACCATCGGTTAGAAGAAGAACAGTATTGGCACCACGAGCAACAACCCAATGTGTATTGTTACCACATGACCACTCAGCCGAAACAATGTTTAGACGAGTAACATTTTCACCAGCAGAATTTGCGCCAATAGTTGGAGTAGAGTGATTTCTTTTGATGAATCCGCTCGCATTATACTTTGCGATGACCCATCCACCCTTAGTGTGTTTGTTTACAATGCCTTCAGCTGCCATTATTCTTGATCCTCATATAGTGAGGCAACGAAATCAAGAACGCGCTCAAACGTATCTGCGCTTTCATTGACTGCTGCTTTAAATGCTGCACGATTACCTGTATTCAACTGCTCAAATGTATCAACGAGCGAATTATAGATGTCTTCGTTGATTTCAATGATGTCACCGTTTAGAAGTTCAATTTCAATCGCGTCTTCTTGCGACTCACTGATCATTGGCTTGTTAACAAAGATTGACTCGTCAAATGAAGGAACTTGAACAGCAGATGGTGAAGTCTTGACTGGTTTGAAATCACCTTGTGTTTTGTCAGCACGCGTAAGAGGAGTCTTGCTTCCCTTGAATCCTGATTGGTCCTTGAGCTCAGATGTACCCTGTTTCGGTGCAGTACGATCACCATTACCTGGCTGATGCATTGACTTCTCAGCACTATTGGCATTGACCTTATCAGCTGTACCTTTTACAGGATAATCAGTTGTCTCGCGCTCGTGCGCGTCATAGAAATCCTGTTCACCCTCAGCACGCGGCTTTAGAGCCTTGGCTTCTGGGTTCTCTTCTTTCTTTACAGCTTCACGCAGTTGTCTGAACGTTTTCATCTGATGTAAACTCCTCTGCGGAAACTTCTTCCTGATTGTTGAACATATGAGACGCGATCTCGACCTTCTTCAGCTCAAGAGCGTCGTTGATTTTATCAGCAAGCGCAGCACTAATCGCGTCGCGGAAGCTGTTGGCGTCCTGATCAGCGGCGGCTTGAATTGCAGTATAAATGTGTTCCATTGTCAAATCCTTAATCTGTGATTCTATTTATAAAATTATGACTATTAGTAGAATATCATCATACCAATATATCCTGGATAAGTTGATGACGAAAAAATCCAACCCGTGTTGTTACCCGCATCAACGTTTCCGTTTGAGGTGTATGATTCCCATGTAGCCCCACCTGTGGCGTTAGAGTCTTTTATACTACAGTGTGAAACACTGACCGTTCCGCTCGCCTTTGATAGAGTGTGCTGTGAACCAGCTACTGTACTTTCGATCGTTATAAGATTTCCTGAGGTTCCTGATAGATTGAAGTCATTAGTAAACGTGTTGGTTTTAGCTGACTCAAATATTACTGTTGCTGGTTGTACAGAATTAGTGATATCATAATATGTTCCTTCACCAAGAATTGTGAGGGCGCCAGAACCGCCTTGTTTGATAGTTGGATACGATCCGTTACCACCAATAAAGTTTTTAGCGGATGCAGAAGTCAAATCAATAACGCCAAGATTATCTCCTGTTGTTGTAAACGAAGCTCCAGCTCCTAATGATACTTCCCATACGTTTCCAGATCCAGATAGAACTATTTTTCCTGCTGCAGAAAAACTTAGAGTGGCAGAATTACTTGTACCAACAGTGCAAAGCATATTACCAGGAACCGTCAATGTACGAGTGCTGATATCAAGTGTTCCTTGATTGAAAGCAAATGTAGTTGCTGCAGCAATAGTTAAGTTATCTAGAAGTTGTAACGTACCCGCTCCGTTTTTTGTAATATTGTTTAATGTTTTGGTTGCAGATGTTATTGTCTGAGTTCCGCTTGTTTTTTCAAAGTCTAGTGAGCCAGAAATGCTACCTCCAGATTGCATAACAAGATTACCATAAAGGTTGAGTGTTGTAGTTGTGCTAACTGCAGAGTTCACAGTCAAACTTCCAACATTATTGCTGACAGAAAACGTTGCAGTTCCACCTGATTTATTGATGAAGAAACTTAATGGTTTATCAGCTTCAGAAATAGTTCCAGGCGTTAACGTTTGAGTGCCAGCACCTTGAAGCTCAACAAGAACATTGCCGTCTGTTGACATATTAGTTGAAGTTACAGCGTTAAATGGTGTACCGCCAGCAGCAGGCGAAAGAAGCAATATCTTACCATTAGAGCCGCCATCATTACCAGCTGTATTGATAATGCTTCTAACATTTGAGTTGTTTGTATTAAACGTGTTGTGTAGCGTAAATGTTTTTCGATTGATGTCAAGTGTGCCTTGTGTCAATGTAAACGATGTTGTAGTTCCAGAGGTTCCCATAGTCCATGCGTCTAATAACTGAAGAGTTCCAGCTCCTGTCTTAACTACTGCGCCACCAAATACTTTACCTGATGTTGTAAGTGTTTGTGTTCCGCTTGTTTTACCGAATGTTAGTGTACCTGCTGTTGTTATAAATATAGGACTTGCACCAACGCTGAAATTGCCATAAACTGTCATGCCACCTGCGCCTAACGCAAAATTGGCATTTGCGTTATCTAAAATCGCAACGTTATTAACATTACCTGTGCACGTCTGTGTAGATGACGTAGTAGGCGTCATATCAATAGTAAAGTTTGGTGCGGTTGCTTCCGACAGTGTTCCGAAGTTGAATGTACCAGTTCTAGCTGTAGCTCCAATCAAAGCGGCAACAAAAGTAAGACCTGCTGTAACAGTTAGGTTTGTTGTCGTTGACATTTCTACACCCGTACTCACATTAGAAGAGGTAAGATATATCTTACCTGATCCATCATGTGTAAGAGTTCTAGCTGTAGAACCTGATGAGTTAAATGTTCCCCAGATATACATGTCATAAGACTGTAGATCAAGTGTTCCCTGTGTTAAAGTAAAAGTTCTTGCAAGAGTAGTGCCCATAACAAGATCACTGGTCAATCGCAAAGTGCTTGTACCAGTTTTAGTAACGGGTCTGTTGCAGTTGACATTAGGACCAGTATAGAAGTCCATAATACCATCGCCATCTGCACCTTGAGTGTTAGTTCCAGCAAAAGTTATGGCGTTAGAACTAGCTACTATACCTCCGAATAGTCCCATGATCAAATCGCCATACATTGTTATGGCATTAGTATTCAATGATGCATCAGTTCCACTCATATTCAATGTTCTAAAAACACAACCAATACTCGGGGTCACAAGACTACCACCGACGCCATTAGTGATGTAAAAATTCATAGATTGAGCATATGTTGCTGAAGATGATACGGTAATAGCTTTAGCTACACCAACACCAGTGTCTGCCGACAATAGAATGTAACTCGTACCAGTATAAGAAAATCCTGTTACATCAGTCATTACAAATGCTGATGAAGTACCAATACATTCGATCTTACCTGTAGTTTCGAACGCAATAATACGGTTCGTTGCACTAGATGAAGCCCAGTTAGTGCATTTTAATGTTAAGTTGTTAAGATTAAGAGTTCCTAAGTTAAATGTAAAGATTTCATTGAAATTACAATTGTCAGCAAAAGTCAATGTTCCGTTAGTAGATAAAGCGGTAAACGTTCCTCTTCTATTTAACTGTTTGCCATTTGATGTGATAGTTTGAGTTTGTGTGGCAGTAGCATTAACAAAAGTTACAACTGTTGTTCCAGAAGCACAAGTCATACCTGTACTAACAGTCAAATCCCCACATAAAGTAAATGCAGTAGCACCCCATGTTCCCGAAAACCCTGTAAAGTCAAGATTTCTTACGAACGCGCTTGTACCAATATTAACTGTATCGCCACCAGATAGTATATAAAAACTAACAGCTGCAGCAGTAGCGCCTACAGTATGTGAGATAGTTCTAGTGCTGGCAGAAGAATTGGTAAACTCGACTCTAGCATTAGCTTGCGTAGTAATGCTATAGTTAGTGCCTGATGATACGTTCCATGGCGCAGTATCTGTTCCTGTAACCGCGATCTTACTACCAGCTACAGTAAAAGCAAGAACTCTTATTCCAGACCCAGAAGAAACCATAGAACCAATTGATAACGTTTTCCCGTTTAGGGTTACGTTACCAGCAGTATGAGTGAATGCGCCCGTTATAGTAAAGTTATCCTGAAGTGTTATACCATCTGCTGAATTAAGAATGATACCACCAGTTAGAGTGCTACCATTACCTGTAACTGCTCTTTGCGCACTAGAGTTTAGAGTCAATCGACTGCTCGACAAACCAGTGACGCTGACAGTTAAACCATTGTTGGTTGGCATAGTAAAGTTGCCAGCAACAGAAAGAGAAAATGCGCCAGTGAAAGTTAAGTTTTGATCTAGATCAGTTAAGATTAGAGGACCAGTAACACCGTTTGCTGCAAGAGTTACTGTGATAGCACCAAGACCAGCGTCAGAGTTTGCATCAAAGATAGCTGTATCTGCAGCTGTAGGAACAGATGCACCGCTAGCTCCGCCAGAAGTGGCAGACCATTTAGTAGTAGATCCCCATGTTCCAGATCCGCCGACCCAATATCTATTAGCCATTGATTACTCCTAAAAGCCAAAGTTTTTGGCAATTAGATCCCATTTAGTAGAGTCAGAGTTGTACACAAACGCTAGATAATCTGTTTTAGAACTGCCTGAAGAAGTTGCAGGTAGAGGCAAGTCTGTTGATCCTCTGAAGATAGCGTTCCATACAAAAGACATTTGATTGGTTGTATTTAATCTAAACAGTATCTTCTGTGCGTCTGTAGGTGATCCTGATGGCGCATTGATAGCAAATCCACCAGCTGCGCCAGTATAGGTTAACTTCGCAACGTCTGTATTTGCTGAGTTTAATGTAATTGAATTTGCAGCCGCATAACTAACAACTCTATCTTTGACAACATAAGTTGCTGCAGCGTTGGCTACTTGAAGTCTATCGTTGATAAGCGTTCGAAGAGAAGTATTAGTAGATGTAAGAGATGACCATGATGCTCTTGTTGCGATATATGCGTTAGTATTAGCCAACAACGTATTGACATATGTGTTCTGCGCGAATGTCGATCTAATGTCAGTGCTGTTTAGCTTCAGGAATCCAGTAACAGATGTATTACCTAGATTAGAGTTAGCCACAACAGTCAAGTTGCGCGCGACTCTAATATTCATAGCTGCAAATGGAGCTAATCTAAATGTTGCGTGAGCTGTATTGATGAAAACGTTCGCGTCTGGTTCTGGCGCATAGTTTTCGAATACTTTCCATGTGCCAGCATCAGATGCGTCTCTGAAGAAACCAGTATGATGATATGTGCCGTCGTTATAGTTTGCAGCAATACCAAGATCTGGATTAGAACTAACGCCACTATTAAGATAAATCATATTATCGCTAATAACCAAATTATTAGCGGTATATGTTTCCACACCACCTGTTACAAATAATTTACCTTCAATGCTTACGTTAGCACTAAAAGTTGTTAGTGGTGTAACAGTTTGAGGAACTGTTCCAGTTTTCTTCAAGAAGTTTGAGTTGACGTTTGCTACTTGATAGCGATCATTGATAAGACCACGTGCGGTAGTGTTTGCAATAAATGTTGATGTTACATATGCGTTAGTCGCAAGAGTTTGTCCGCCAACTTGTAGCGTACTACCTGTAGATGAAAGATTGGCTGTACCGAGAGAGATCGTATTGCCGCTAATGTACAGTGTTTTGAAACGACGTGTTGGTGATCCTAGATCATAGGTAACGTCGGTTTCTGGAATAATACTACGAGTTTGAATTGTAGTAGAAACAGAATTTGTAATCTTAGTCGCAATGTATGCGTTTGTATTCGCAAGAGCAGCTCGTTCGATAGCAATGGTTTGGTAGGTCGCGACTGCGTTTGCTACCTGAAGTCTATCACTAATCAAAGTACGAAGAGCAGTATTTGTCGAAGTCAGTGCAGACCAAGGAGCCCTTGTTGCTATGTACGCATTTGTATTAGCCAGCTGCGCTTTGATAAATCCGTTAGTATTCGCGAGTGTATTGTTGAATGTATTGTAGTCAGTCTTAGTCGCGATATAAGCGTTTGTATTGGCAAGTTGTGTTCTAATGAAAAGATTAGTGTTAGCTAATGCTGCGCGTTCAATCGCAATCGTTTGATACGTTGCAGCTGCGTTGGCTACTTGCAGACGATCGTCAATAAGAAGTCGAAGTGCTGTATTGGTTGAAGTAAGAGCAGCCCAAGTCGCTCCACTACCAGTAGAAACGAAAGTAATTGTATCTGAAGTAGGATCTGCGGCAATCTGCATACCAGATCCAGCAACGAAAGTCAATCTATCAGTTACAGAATCAGCAACAACAACGTTTGAACCTACTAAAATTCCAGTGAAACTATTAGAAGATCCTCCACCGCCGCCAGATAAAAGATTAGATCCTACACCAGCAGTTGCAGCTGAAAGATCAATATATGCGCCTCTATTAGTTCCGCCAGTTTCAAAAATTCTAAGCCTATTTTGATAGACGTCGATAGCGATACCGCCTGTTAATGTTGTATTCGTAGCAGCAAGAGCAAGATCAAGCTGCCCGCCTTCATCACCAGAAGATTGTGTCGAAGCAAGAACTGGTGCGCTTGCTGTACCTGTAAACGTAGGAGATGCGATAGGAGCTCTAGTTGCAATATATGCGTTTGTGTTTGCTAACGCTCCTGCATTAGCAAGTTCAAATATAGTTGTGCCATTGGATGAGAATAGCTTGAAGTCTTTTGTGTTTAGCGCAAGTTCGCCAGTTGCGATATCAGAAGTTGTTGGTTTCTTACCTGCAACGTTGCTGCGCTTAATTTTGATTGTAGAAGCCACACTAATCTCCTAGAAAGGAAACGAGGAGAAACGCCTGGTCTCCTCGTTGATCATAATACTTAGTATGTGCCACCGTCTATAATGGCTTCAATAGTTGCTACTGTATGTCCAGTAGCGCCAGTGTTAACAGTTGTTGTTGGTTCAGCTTCCGAACCAGTATAGAACTTCCAGATACCATCTGACGCATCACGGAATAGACCAGAATACTTAGTTCCAGTTGAAACATACTTTCCATACAAACCAACGTCAACGCTATCAGCTGCGTTGTTTGCAGCCAATTTAATCATTGAGTCATCAACATTAAGAGTTGATGAAGAGATATATGTTACTGCACCCTCAACTGTAAGGTTGCCGTCAATAACTGTATTACCAGAAACGCTAAGGTTAGTTCCAACTGATAAGCGACCCGTGTGATTGAAGAATCCAGATGTAGAAGGATTGGTAGCATTAGCTTTTGTTGCAATGTATGCGTTTGTATTGGCTAATGCTGCGCGTTCTGTAGCGATTGTTTGATAAGTTGCTGCAGCATTAGCCACAGAAAGATATTGTCCGCCGATATGATAGATCGAAGAACCATCACCAATGAACAGTTTACGATCTGGAATGTTGACCGCAAGTTCACCAGCAGCCAGTGACGACGGCGCTGATCCAGGCGTCGTACTTCTTTTGATTTTAATTACTGATGCCATTTCTTATACCTCTATTCCTTAACAAGGTCTTGCTCATACTTTTGCGGTCAACCATTGTTAATTCTCTGATATGTTCTTTATGACGAATATTTATATCTTTTATCTCAGCCAACTCTTTTTCTAACATAATGTTCTTAGTTGTAAGAAGTAAAATCTCTTGCTGAAGTTGATTGATCTTTTGCTGTTGTTGCTCCATGAATTCGTTAAGAGCAACCATCTCAACACCTTTATCATATTGAAAATCGTCGGACATTATGGAAACGAACCTCCGTCAAGATCATCAAAGATAGGAACGCCTGTTGGTCCTATCTGCATAACTTTACCACTAGTTCCAGTCGCGAACGCAAACGCTGTGCTATTGGAAGCATACATTACGCCATTCTGTGTGAGTGACGTTTTACCAGTACCACCATACTGTACGCCGAGTACATTAGTAAGAACTAGATTAGTGATAGTCGTAGTACCAGTCAGCGTAGCATTATGTAGATTAGCTCCACCACCACCTCCGCCTGAGATAGTGTTTGCTTGCCATTTCTTCAGCGTTGAATTGTAAACAAGAGCTTGTCCATCACTAGGAGCTTTGACTGTATTGTAATCTACATCATCAAGGCGATGAAGTAACACTTCACCAGAACCAGCTGGTCCGCCGCCAGTTGCTACATTGAAAGCAACCTTGGAGATACGCTTATCAACATCTTGAGTGAATTGCTCAAGTTTCTTTTCTAGTTTGGTTACATCAGCGTCAGATCCAGGATCACCTTTATCTCCTTTATCACCCTTATCGCCTTTGTCTCCCTTCTCACCCTTTTCGCCTTGTGGTCCTACTGACCCAACAGCACCATCTTTACCGTCTTTTCCTGGCTTTCCGTCTTTTCCATTTGTTCCATCGCGTCCGTCGCGACCATCGGCTCCAGCAGGACCTTGCGGTCCTTGTTCGCCACGCTCTCCAGTCTCCCCTCGTTCACCAGCAATTCCTTGTGATCCTTGTTCTCCTCGCTCACCTTGATCTCCTTTATCACCTTTGAGCCCAATATCACCTTTCGGACCCTGATCACCTCTAGGTCCGCGTTCTCCGTCTTTACCTGCTGGACCAGTTAAACCAGTATCGCCACGAGGACCTGGAGGACCTTGTTCGCCTGGATCACCTTTATCACCTTTTAATCCAGTATTACCAACAATTCTACCTAGATTCGCAACAGAACCGTCATTGAACTGTAGTGTAAGTTCACCTTCAAATATGCGTGCGTCAACGATGCTACGACCGTCGCGCCCATTCTTAGGTTGTATGGAATTTATTTGTTCGATGAGCTGAGAACGAGCTTCCTCAATCTCAGCTTTTGCGAGCTTAGTGGCAACAGAAAGGAGCTTTGCCTTTTCTAACTCGTCCATAATCACTCATCGTCCCTGATCTCTATCTCTTCAACGTCTTTAAGATCAGCCATGGAAACTTTCTCGATAGCCTTTGTCATGCTTTCGATCAGCTTCTTATCTTCTTCAGTTAGAGGTTTAGGCGAGAACTCTTCCTTCACCTTCTTTGCGCCTGGAATATCATGCTTGACTTTGATTTCAAGTTTCTGAGGCGTCGACTTTTCTTTTTGAGCTTGCTGCGCTTGGTTGTTCGCGACTTGTTGATCAGCAGCTTGTTTTGCTGCGTTGCGCTGATCATCTTGAGCCATTGCTTCGTCTTCAGCAGCTTGTGCGATTTCACCTTCAGCAGCCATCTGCTGATCCATCTCTTTAATTTCGTCTTCGGTTTGACGAAGGATATTCTTACGAATCCATTCTACTGAGTAATACTTACCAACATATGCATCAACAATACCAAGAACAGATAGACGATTGTTGAGCATATCTTGTTCTTTGATTTCTGCATAGTAGTTATCACGTTGGAAATCGTATTTGATATCATTCTTCATATCCTTCCACTCTTCGCGGGTCATTACACCCTTGAGTAGAAGCTGAATCTCAAGTAGATTGTCGAACAGATGCGTGAAACGATCGCGCAGGCGTTCAATGAACTTAGCGAATTTTACTTCGTCGCGAGTGATTTCACCCTGACGTCCCAGCGAAAACTGACCGTCTGGTTCAAGACGAGATATAGGAACAGACAAAGACTTGTAGAGCTTCTTGCGGAAATAATCTACGTCATCCATCTGTCCAAGATTTTCACCGCCCGGAAGTGTGGTGATTTCTGTACCACGACCGCCTTCGCGACGAGGTAGCCAATAATCTTCCAGCATCGTCATGAACTTACGAGCGTCTTTGATTTCACCGTTGTTGGCGTCATAGACTAGACGATTCTTGTGACGAACCATCATGTCGCGAACGTACTGTTCAGCCTTTGCTTTAGGTAAGTTACCAACGTCGATGTAGAAGATACGACGCTCGGGCGCACGCGCGAGACGATAGATAACAACTGCGTCTTCAAGCATACGCAGCTGATTAAGCGGCTTGATTGCTTTATGAAGATGCGACAGAACCATACGGTTGCGAGCATCAAGTAGACCGCTGTGAGTATATGAGATAGCGTCTTTTGAAATCTTAACGCCTTGTGTGAGCGTACCAGATGAAAGACCAGCTGGATTGAATAGGAAATATTCTTCGTAAGGTGGCGCGATCAGTTTTGAGTTAGCACCAACAACTGGCGTGCGCTTGATTGGCTGACGAATCTTACGAATACGACGAGGATCAATGTAGCGGAGTTCTTGAATGCCTTTACGAGGATTCTTGACGTCTACCATGATATGATAGAACAAACGACCGTCGATATACCAACGACGGAAAATTTCATAGCAATTGTTCTGGAAATCAAGCAGCTTAAGAACTTCGTTGAACTCTTCTTCAATGCGCTTCTTAACGCTATCTGGCTGCTCAAGTTTATCAAGGTTGATATTAATGGCGTCGTCGCGTTCGTCTGTGACGATAGCTTCATTAACAACGTCATCAATAGCAGACTCGCACTCGGGATACATCGACATCTCGCGATATCGAGTTACAAGTTCTGCTTCGTTTTTGGCTGTACCTTCTAGATCGACATACGTTCCGTATGCGCCACCAGGCGCGACTTCCATCGCGCCGTCAAGATTAGGAGGGGGAGCGAAGGAAGGAACCTGAACTGCTAGTTTCTCAGCAGCGTCATCGTCCTTCCCTACACGGAAGCCAAATAATTCGATCGCCATTTATTTTCCTTCAAGAACTGTATAATATATTTAGGCGACCAATTAAGTATCGATCACCCTACCGTTAACGTCGGCGTCAACAGTCCAGTAATCGTAAGCAAACTCTACAGTGAATTCTTCGATAGCATCAGTTGTTTCCCAGTTCAGTTCGATGTTACCGACGTTTACTGGGAAGATGTTTACGAAAGTGTACTGACGAGTTGGAATAGCAGCATCACCGAGAGTTGTGCCGCCAGCAAATACGCCAGTCTTTGCATAGTGACGAACTGTAGCAGTCGTGCGATATGAAGCAAGACCTTGTTCTGTGATCACTGATGGATTACGAAGATTGTTTTCATGTGAGTTGATGTATGAGCTCCAGAGTTCGAATGCGTTACGAACTAGGAAATCCTCATCATTAAGAACTGTAACCTGCCAGTTTTCGAACGAGCGATTACCAGCCATCTTTACCTTACGACCGAAGTATGGAACTTCAATCTGACTGATTGTAGACGTTGGAATTGAAGTCGCCTTACAAACGAACGTAAACTGCTGTTCAGCTGTTGGCTCAGCAATACCAGCTGGAAGCGTCAGAAACACTTCGAAAAGTGATGGTCTGGCACCTCCGTATGGAAGTCCTCTTGCGGCGAATGTTGACACATTAAAGGGCATCGTTTTTTACTCCCTATCCTTTCTAGTATTTAGTTCGCCTATTAGAACTTACCTACGATTTCAGTGAAGTCAACACCAGTACGAACCGCAACGAAGTTCAACTGGATGAAGTTAATCGAACGAGCTGGCTTGATGTAGATGTCACCAATGAACTCGTTACGATCAATGACTTCTGGCGTATTGTTTGTTTCGTCGCAAACTACGCGGAAGTCTGTGATACCACGACGACCCTGAACGTCACGCAGGAATGGTTCTACGAGAGCCTTGAACTGAGCACGAGTGAACGCATCGTTGAACTCGAACAGTGTGTATTTGGCTGCTGTAGCGATTGCCTTTTCCAGAACAATGAACAAACGACGAACGTTGATACGGTCAAAAGCTGATGGCTTTGTTAACAGCGTCTTATCGCCGAACAGGATAGTTCCTTCGCCTGGGAATGTTGTGATTGGGTTGATACCTCTCTTATAAAGCTGATCACGTTCAGCCTTATTAGGATTCCAAGCCAACTTGATTACATTCTTGAACTGACCGCGATTGAAACCAGCTGGTGAATACCAAGGATCACGCTCAAGATCAGTGCGAACCATTGTACCAGCAGTATCACCGTTACATGGAATGTAGCGGAACACGTCGTTGTACTTATCGTACTGATACTTCCAACCTGAATCAAGAACAGCGTATGAAGTTGATGGCAGAGTGTTACGGAAAGTGATAATATCATCGACCTGCGCACCAGCATAACCAGCGTTGTTTACAACGTCAGCTTGGCGTGGTGAAAGAACAGCGATACAATCCTTACGGAACTCTGCGATGTTATTGATAATGTGAATAGCGCGAGTTGAATCAGAAGCGCCACCAAGGATCAGTGAAACATCAACGTCTTCAGCAGACTTGAACAGGTTATATCCGTTGATATAGTCTACTGCGCGTGGAAGAGCACCATCGCGACCACGAGTCAACGAAGCATTTACTGGCTTTGATTGAGCGCCTGAAGCATGATCACCAACATAAGTTGTTGCGCGACCACCAGTAATACCTGTTGTGTGACCATTCCACCAAACCCAACGTGAGTTTTTGTTGATGTAGTTCTTATAGTAGATATCAGTTCCATTGTCGCTCTTGGCATTAATAGCCTTAGAAAGACTTGGATGGATTTCAAGAATCGTGTTAGCAATACCTGTGATACCACCGTCTTCGTCGGCAACAACAATGTGCATTTCATCGCCTGAACCACCATGACGCAGAGCATCTGGTGAAGTCGCAGGAGCTGACGCAAAGTAATTGAAGAATTCCCAACGACGAGTTGTTGTAGCCTGAGTGCCTGTATTACCAACATACTTGGTCTGAAGAATTACAGTGTTACCAGAAAGCGAAGCAACCTTATATTCACCTCTGTCTGGACCGAGGATAAGAATGTCGCCTGCAGTCAGCTTTGTGCTTGTGCCTGCTGCTGTTGTAAATGTAACAGTCGTTGAGTTATTAGTAAATGCTGCTGTGCCTGTAATTGTGCTTTCAAACGCATTCGCAGAAAGACAAACTGAAACACGGAGATTGTTTCCTGCAAGTCCTGGATACTTACCGACCCACATACCAGCACCAGAAATACCAGCTGCTGAGTAGTTTTGCTCGTAATCATCTTCGTTCTTAATAAGAGCGATGATTGATGTGTTACCTGTTGCGGTAGCGTTTCTAGCCTGTGACGTGCTGTTCGTGTTTGAAGCATAGATAACACGAGTTACATACAGAGAATTTCCATATGCGAGAAAGTTTGCGGCTGTGAAAAAGTCTACAGCTGTGTTGCCTGTTGGGGCAATAAACTGCTTTACAAGAGTATCTTCGCTGTCAACGAGAACACGCTGATCAACAGGACCCCAGCGGAAATGACCAGCAAACGCTCCAGTTGTGGTCGAAACGGCAGGAATAATCGTTGTGAGATCAATCTCACTAACATTTACGCCTGGAGAAACTTGGAAACCCATCGGATCTATCTCCTTTATAAAACGAAGGTGCGTTCTTCGTACTTCTGAATCTTCTGGTTTTATTTATAAAAACTGGGCTTTTATCTAAAAAAGTCTTCGGTCGCGTCCATTTCCATTGATTGTACAGATCCGCCATCATCTATAAAACCAGCTGGGAGTAAATCGTCGTGAACTTCTTTCATAGTTTCCTGAGCCAAGTTACGACGAATATCGTTGTTAGTTATATCTTTGAAGTATGGTTGTGTGATTAGCCATCCAAATAGCACTAAAGTCATAGCTAAGTCATCGTGGCTACCTTCTTCAGCCTTATATGTATCTTTAACTTCTACGAAGGTGGTCAGCTCTTCAATCGTATCAAAATCAGTTATGAGCAGCTTATCACTCTCTACAATCGTTTTCAAATTAGAACAACCGATTTTCTTAACTGATTTGGTCGTACGAATACCGAATGCAGATCGAGAACTGAATCCACCGCCAACTTTAATGTTTTTGTTCTTAGTAAACGTGGCTATCACATTTTCATACTCAAGATCCATGAACAATGACTGCACGACTTGCTGACCGATATTGTTAGTCTCACCGAGTACCCATGCGTTGTTATACATTTTACAGAAACGATAGATCACGTCTGGGAACATCAGTGGCGTTATCTCACGACTTCGATACTTAGCCACTTGCTTATATGGGAACTGAGTTACATCAAATATCGACAACGCAGAATAGTCGCCGCCAACGCCTTCTGATACGTCAAACACGCATATGTATAACTTACGAGGATCTGGAGCTTCGTAAATGTCCAAACCAAATTTATCTTTTGACGGGCTAGTCCACGCCAGTTGTCTTAGCTTCAGCGGATGGATCAGTGTATGTGATGAACCAATAAACTCGCACTCAAACTCTTGGCGGAACTGTTCTTCGCTAGTGTTAGCGATAGTTTGTTTTTTCCATTCTTCATCACGCCCAGGAACGTCTGACCAGTGAATCTCGATAGGTTTGTATTCACTACGACCTTCAGTCGCATCAACCCACATCTTGAAGAAGTGATTCATGCCGTTTGGCGTAGACACGATAATGATCTTAGTCGTCGTACCAGATGAGATCGTAGGATAAGTAGAAGCAAAGAACTGATCAGCAAGATTACGCTGCACGAACGCGAACTCGTCAAGGAAGATTAGGTTATATGATCCACCGCGAATCGCGCTTGACGAAGTAGCAGCCGCAACAACCTTAGAACCATTTTCTAATTCAATGTTACCTTTGTTCCAAGTAACAACGCCTTGCTGAAGAAACTTAGGAAGATATTCGTACGCAAGCTGTAACTTAGCGAGCAGGTCACGCGCGAGCGCGCCTTTGTTCGCGAGGATGGCTACGTTCTGTTGATCTGTGAAAAGGATAAGCCACAAAATGTATGCGACCGATGTAGTAGACTTACCAACCTGACGAGGAAGCTTGCAGATAGAAAAGCGATTGTCTGCGAACGTATGCAGCATCTTCGCTTGGAAATCCCACATTTCGAACGGAATAAGACCACGGTCAACGTTAACGATCCTGATATAATTACGAGCAAAGTATTCTACATCTTTGGCGCATTTGATGTATTCTTCGACTTCTTCTTTAGTATAAGAGTAGATTACACCAGCGGCTTTTAGATTAGGATTACCAAGATATGTTTTTACAGCCATCACTTTCTACCATTGATGAGTTGCTGAAGTTCAGCGGCATTACCTACAAAGATAGCATTCTGAGCCTGCACTGACTGCGGCGCTTTATCGTCGTCGGTTTTCTTTAGATCTTTTAGCTTCTTCTGAATATCAAGCAAGTCTTTGTTGGCATCTACCAATGTCTTGATGAGACCACCAACAACTTCGAATGCTCGTGGATGCTCTGACGTTTTCGCAACGAGTAAAGCTTCCTCCAACGCATCATTGCCTTGGTGAATAATCTTATGCAGATTACGACGGGCAGTAGCAAAATCGTCATCAATATTTGTTTCAGTGGATTCAACATGAGCGACTTCTTTTGTTTCTGTTTTCTGAACCATAGGTGGTGATGACTCAGGTAGACCGAGCGCATTCTCAACACTTAATTCAAAGTTGGTCTTTTCATTCATTGATCTTGTCCTGTTACAGGATTATACTTCTTTCCGTCTAAGTAGAAGAACGTGTTAGAGCAAAATCCATAATCGTCATCTGCGTCAATCTGATTATAGGGCACAGAAGCTGCGCTGTTAGTTGTTGGGCTACCATTAGCCAACAAACCAGGAGTGATAACAACGCGAGAGCTGCGACCAGTTCTTGCCACATCATCGAGTGTAATCTTATTGCTTGTATTTCCAGTAACAATACCAAAGTCGATTTGTGAGCGCTTGATAACTCCCTGACGACGAACTGGACCGTAGAAGTATGCTTTGATTGTAAAGTCGAATGTATAGATCAGCGCGCGACGAGTTTCAAAATCACCTTCATATGTATCTTCAATTGATACTGTATTAAGAACTGTAGGAATATCTTGTGTAATACTTGTTTGTGGAATAATACGCAGGCTGTTAGTCCATTCTGGACCAAAATATGGTACAATCTGCTCAAGAATCTGTGCGCCATCATCTGCGTTACGAACGAAAGCATATAGATTGAACTGCAGATCGTATGGAACTGGAGCGTAGTTAAAATCTAACTTATCTTCATCGGTCGTTACTTTGACGTTACGATTGTGTGCGTTCAAACGACGAGTACCATCATAATTGAGCGTTGTCATTTCAAAGCTCATGATTGGTAGTTGGATGGCTACTTGTTGATCTAGATTAGGATCTTGCGTGATACGAGCCAAAAACTTTTCTTTCGGCGCATATGAAAGCGGAACAGCAATCGCACCAACGTTGTTTCCGCTCGCGTCGTATCGACGAACAACGATGTCGTTGAACATGTTACCAAACATGATAACATATCTACGCAGCGACTGGTGGTAAAACTGTGATCCAAACATTAGTAGCGATCCACTTCAGAGAATGGATTTCTTTCACTGAAGTCGATATACTCGAATGACTTCTGGAAGTAAATCTCGTTGTTGGCTGTTTTTGTTTTTTCTTCGACTCTGTATTCCTGAAGAACGTATTCGCCGTCCTCGTTCTGGAGCGTATCTCCATCTTCGTAGAGGAACTGATACGCAAGAATATCTTGGCTGTAACGAGTTTCGATTGCATCGATTTCTGTATTGCCTGTAGCCAGATCGATACCTGTGATACGATCTACAAGTTCGCAGCGTAGCTCGTAAGTATAGAGCTTGCCGTGCTGATAGAACACTTGCTCGTGCTCAACAAACTTGACTTCGTATAGCTTCTTGTTCAATGGGAAATAGATGAAGTCACCTTCAAACGGACGCGAAGAAGAAGTTTGATATCCTTCAATAGAACCACTCTCAAGACGCAGCGCGACCGAGTTAGCCCAACGTCCTGTGTTTGCTTCTTCCAACTGAATGTTATAGCCAACTTCTGTCAGAACTTTCTCGTTAGATACTTGTTCCCAGCGTTTACGAGCCATAACAAGAGTCATTGAGTCACGAATCTCAAGATTGAACTTAGAAAGGAAATCACCTTCGCCTTCAAAGTTCTGTGTGTTCTTAACATACATCTCGATGTCGATCGCGTCGTCGAACTTAGACAACGGATCTTCACCAAGCAGCGCGTCTGGCCCAATGATAGTACGAGGCAAATACTTCACGTCAAGGCCATGAATCTTGATTGACTCGATGATCAAGTCTTCAGCTGTATCTTGTTCACGACCGTATGTAAAGTAGTTGAAGTATTTGTTCGTTGCCATCGTTATCCAATCATATCAGTGACTGGCAGCGAGTAGTTGTTAATTACTTCTGCGTCGAGTTTTTCGATTTCTTCTCTCGCTTCTTCCCAGATCTTTTGACCATTAAACGTCAAACCGCCAGGCAAATTCATTCCTTCAAACTTCTTAAGATTTTCACCCCACTGACGTTTCACAAGCGCAGTTGCATATTGTTTAAGCCATGGATCATTCCATACGTCAGGATAAGCTTCTGGATCTACCGTGCGATAACAGTCAATGATAATGTATTGACCTACTTGAACGTCGTCATCCCATTTCATATCAACATACAACTTATCCATGTGTCGATTGAAACGAATTGGTTTTTTACCTACGAATACTTCCTCAAGAAACTCGATATGTCGCATCGCAACAACGTATGGCGTGACCGATACGCTAGAGATATTGAACAGTTCGTTAAGGTGAAGTTGATAACGGATGTTGAATAGATTCATAGCACCGTATGAATCGTTAACATCAAAGATACGAGTGACGCCTATGATATTTTCTGGCAGTGTAACGTATTTGTTGGCTCTATCTTCAGCTGTAACTTGATAGGGAAGATATACGTGCTCAGTTCCATCATAGTGATAGTCGCGGAACTTGAGCAAAGCGTCGTCGATACGATCCTCAACTTGCTCGTCGTCTACGTTGATGTCGATTACTGGATAGCCTAGACGGCGTAAAATGTAGTCTTTGAATTCTTGTCTTGACGTTGTTGCCATCAGGGAAGCTCCGTAACTGTGCTCCCCTATTTATTCATTTTGAGGTAGCGCGATATACGCCATCCCAATCTGGCGGTAAACCAGCTTCTCGAAGCTCTGCGATACGCTCTGACATCATATCATAGTATTCGTTCAGCTCGCCCTTAAAGGCGTCACGGAGAATCTTGATATATTGAAGAGCTTGATCCCAGTCTTGACGACGATATGCTTTGATGAAATCCGCGTGAGACTTCAGATATCCTTTGTTGATGCCATGACCGTCTACGATTGTGTAAATCTTAACGCCCTTAGACTTACCTTTAACAGCGATACAATCTAGCTCTGCGAGCGGATATTCGCCGTCGAGCAGTTCTGCCGTACGCTCACCAATAATCATCTTGACATGATATGGTTTCGACTGACCTTCTAACCTAGAAGCCAAGTTGACAGAATCCCCAAGGCAGGTATAATCAAATCTTTGATCGGAACCCATATTGCCAACAACAACATTACCAGAATTGACGCCAAGACCCATGCCAAAAGGAGGAACGCCTTCAGATGCGATAGAAGCGTTAAAAGCGTCAAGATCGCCGAGCATTGCGAGAGCCGTGCGTACAGCGTTCTTAGCGTGGTCACGATCGTCCAAAGGCGCGTTCCAGAAAGCCATCTGCGCATCACCGATGTATTTGTCGAGTGTTCCATTGTTCTGTAGGATCCTTGCTGTCATCGCTGTCATATAGCGATTCATTATTTGAGTAAGTCCTTGAACATCAGGTCCATAGTGCTCACTAATAGCAGTAAAGCCGCGAACATCAGTAAACATGATTGAGAGCTCACGGGTTTCTCCTCCGAGCTTGAGTAGATCAGGATTCTCTTGCAATTTCTCAACCATCGCTGGTGAAAGATACGTTCCGAACTGTTTCTTGATCTGGAGTTTCAGTCGATTTTCACGAGCGAAATTGTTATAGACAAGATGACCAAAGTTGAAAGTTCCGGCTAACAATAAATAACTGGCGTCCCAAAGCTGCATATGTTCTTTGAACATGTAGTAGGAACCATATGCGGAGATCCCAACAAATGCTAGATATAATGGCACTGTCAATGAAACAGATGTTCTTGGCACAAGAACGAGCAGTAATCCTAGCATTACAGACAGAACGAGCAATTCAACAGACTTCGCATAAGATAGTCGCGTTATCACTGATCCATCTATCAAAGTCTGCAATGCAGCTGCTTGAACTTCATGGCTCCACTTTTCACCCAGCGGCGTGCCGATAATTCCACCGACACCTTCAATCGTTAGGCCTAGAACTACTATCTTCCCTTCTACTGCTTCTTTAGTGATTCCAGTCGCTTCAATACGTTCGAACTTGTTATTCCAGGCGAGCCAGATGCGACCGTTCGAATCGGTTTCAACTGCGGGGAACGCTGGGATGCGGACGGCTTCGACACCTGCTTCACCTGTTTTGATTTGATAAGAGGGGTCGCCAGCAACTGTGCGTAAGGTTTCCAGTACAAGTGAAGGATAGAGTGTATCCCCAATCCGAGCCAGCATAGGCATACGACGAACCACGCCGTCACGTTCAGGTGCCACAGCGAGAAGCCCGACACCGTCGGCGTTTCCAGCCAGCTCTGGTAGAGGAGCGATAGCCCCACGCCAAGTAAAGAGATGTGGCTTAGGATCATTGCCGATAGCAGCAAAACCTCTGCGAGCAGCGTCTGCTGGTCTAGACTGAGCTGTGGGAGTTTGCGATATGACGAAACCGCCGTTGCCCAAAGTCTTTGCGAGATCGGGATCGCCACCTGCTCTATCCTTTTCGCTAAAAAGAATAGGAATAGTAACAACACCAGCCTGTGCCCAGCGGAGCTTTTCCAGCGTCGCTGCAATGTCTCTACGATCAAACGGCCATTGTCCGTACTCTTGGACAGACTTTTCCCCAAACTCGACAAGAACGATTTCATCTGACTGTTTCTTCTCCAACGATGTGATAAGATAGTCAAACGTTTTCAGTTGTAAAGTTTCAATGGCGCTTGGATTCCACACATATACGGCCAGAAGCATTATCGCTGAGATAGCAGCTGCCCATGTGCTGGTTAGATATTTGCCTAAAGTTTCCATCAATATTGATTAACCACAGTTGGATTATTACCACAATTGCTATAACAGGTAATATTGAGATTGAAAGACTGAGGGGACTGACCTGACTGAGTAACGCTAACTGGTATATTATCACCAGCCAAGGTAAGATTAGCAGTGTGACCGTTGCCAGATTGGATAACTGTGACATTTTGATTATTCCCCACGATATTCACGGTCGCGTTGTTGACCTGTTGCGCATTAGCAGAAACGGTCAGTAGTAGTAGAGCTGCTAGTGCTTTCATTTGTGACCCTCGTATTTACCGCTGGCTGCATCTTCATCATACCATTGACGCATAACTTTTTTGGCTTGTTCTCTGGATGAAATCGGATCAGTATAATCACCTTTATCATGCGTGTTGCTTACGATCCAACCAGAAAAAGTATCACCTCTAGACTTCATGTATCTTTTAGCTTCAATATGACCAAGCTCCATTCTATAGCCATGATCTATCAATCTAACTTTCGCTTTCGCTTCGGTAACAAACTTTTTGAATGGTATCATATCAGTTACCCTGCTTGATAGTGATCGTCGTAGTTCCAGTAGAATTTACGATCTGTTTAATTTCTAATCCTTCTTGCGTCAAACGAAGCGTCATGCTATCATACATCGGAACTGTAACGCTGGCATATGCGTTTACTGTTTCACGGTACAAAGTCAGCGCGTCGTTTTCTACGAAATACTTTAGTCCGCTACGAGCGTCGTATTTAGGAAGCATTGCGTTGTATTCTGCTAGCTCGTTCGTGAGTAGTTGTGAGTTGGCTACGTCAAGAAAGTTGTATAGGAAATCACTATCTAGGAAGTTTCTGTCTAGCTTATTATACTCTGTAAGATAGTTCCTGTCAAGCTCCGTGTATTTCAAAAGATCTTTCGCTAGAAAATCTTCGTCAAGAAAGTTGACTGCGCGAGTGTAAACAGTTTCTGTGCGAATCGTAGCTGGTGGAGTTACGATGATAAGGTTGTTAATTTGATCTAGCGAAAGATTGAGCAGCGAAGATCTTGGTGTAGCCATGCGTGTTTGTACATTGACGGCTTCGAATGGTCTGGTAAGAATTACTGTTCCCATATCTGTAGTAACAGATATAGAACCGACCACACAATCGCGCTCGATATTACGCCAGCCAGCAGGACATGAAGGAAGAAGAATAATGGTTGAACGACCAATCTCATCAACAGTTCCAGAGAAGTCAGTTCCGCGAACGCCAATCGTAGCTGTCGGAGTCTCGACCATAACTTGCTGAGGATCGCTTTTAGCGATTTGACCTGAAGCATACTTAATAGTTCCCAAAGCCATTTTCATACCGAGCTTGCCCGTTTTCTTACTATCGTCATATACGAAAGTATCAATGACTAGTCTGGAATGCTCGGTTATCTGCACCTTTGTATCGTCTTTGAACGTGATACCAGCGCGACCATTCGCAGTCGTAATAGTATCCTGCATCTCAACACCAGTATCTTTGGCGCTGGGAATCACGTTCGTCTGACGCTTTATTTCAGCTGGTCCTGTTTGTTCTGTTACCGTTCCAACAGACGCATTACTGTAAGTTGGACTTGATAGACAGATTATTACCAGAGCCAGTGATTGTAGCATTGACCTTAGAGTCATTGCTTCCACCTTGCTTTACGAGAACGTTGTTTGTTGCGCCTACGATATTAACTTCAGCGTCATGGCCAAGTGTTCCAGCTGCTCCTGCCTGCGTGAGCGCAACTGTATTGCCGCCACCGCCGCTGATGTCGATGTTAGACTTAGCACCACTTACAGCAGTTGATGTATTGTTGATTGTGACAGTATTATTGTCAGAGTTGATTGTTACGGTAGAATCAATCAAACCATCTGAGGTTGTAGAAACTTGGTTTCCATCGCCAGTGATAGTATTTGTAATTGTTGATCCCGTACAATCACCAGCTGCGCCGCAGTTAACAGTTACGCTATTACTATCGCCTGTAGTTGTAGAAAGAACAGTTACGCCATCACCCTGCACGTTAAGTGCTGCAATGTTAGTGTTACCGATTTGATCTACCGTTACGTTGTTATTGTTACCGTTTACAATCGCCTTTGTTGTCGCGTTACCAATCGCGTTTCCCACGCCAGTCTGTGTAAAATTAATCGTCGATCCTGAACCTATCTGCTCCACATATACACTGTTCTGTTGCGCGTTAGCATTACCAACCATGACCAAGAATGACAAAAAAGCCAAACTTGGAAGTTTCATTGGTTGTTACCCTTTCTTCTTAAAACTCCAGAGCTTTTTCTTAGCTCCCTCTTTTACCATATCAGCCACCGCTGCTTCGATTGCAATTCGTACAGCGTAAGTTGTTGGTTCATTAACTGTCGATCCAGCTTCAAACTCTACAGACTTCGTTCCGACATCAATGAACTTGAATACGTTTGCCCCCGCACCCGTACTCAGAACCGTCTTAGACGCTCCAGTTGATAATAGAACTTCGCCTGTGTTGACAGAAATCAAACGCAATACAACTGTGACTTCGTCTTTACGATATTCTTGTGTAGCACCGATACCTAACAATCTAGCACCGATACCACCTGATCCTACGTTGGAGTCATAGCCTACAACTCCACCGTCTAACATGATACCAGCCACAATAAGTGGCGTCAATGGCTTTGCTTGATCCTTTTCATACAGCTCGCGCTGTGAACGGATTAACTGACGTTCCTTAACCAAATTCTCGAGCGCAGAGCGTTCGATTACTTGAAACCACTGTCCTCTACCTGCGTCTTGCAGTGCTTTGAACAAAAACACTTCAGCTCCTTGTGTGACCGCAGAGCTTAGACTTGCGAAGTTCGTAGCTGGTTTACGTTGACCCGTCATGTCAGGAAAACGATATACAGCAATCGGAATCTTCGGTCCGTCAAGCGGAGGTAGATTCACTAACTCATTAGAGCGTTTGCGGGTGATAATTTCCGCAGGCTCAGACATAGCTTCAATCTTTTCTCGCGTGTTAGTTTCAGCTGTACAAGCAGCCAATAACATTGATGCAAGAACTATACCAAAAACTCTTACCATGCCAAACTCCCGTAAGGAACTTCAATCTCAGTTATTTTACCCGCTGGATCAGTGATTCGTAAAGTAATAGTTGATCCAGTGTTAGCCCATTGAATGTTATTTCCAGCAACATCGAATGTGCCAGTCGTGTTTCCGTTCTGTGTGAATAACTCTTCGGCTATTTTTTGCGACAATGTGGCATAAACACGAGACTCTAGATTGTTCAGAAACTTAGCCAGATTCGTATTCTTGGCATCTTGCGCTTCTTTGATAGCCGCGGCTTTAGCATCATCAGCTAGTTTCTGACGACGAGTGTGTTCTAAGTTCTCAATCGTTAGAACGTGCGCAGAATATCCTGCTCCACTAAACGAAGGGCTCTTGAACTGATGTACTAGTTCACTTGCTATCGTTTGGTTGCTTATCAGTAGAAGTGCTGCCGTTAAGATGCGCATCCTTCATCTCCTCGATTTCTTTGCCACGCAGCGTCAGCACCACGTTGACTTTTTGATTGAGACGAATCAAGTCGTTGTCGAGCATACGGATACGGTCAATCAACGCAATCAGAACTGTGTTAGCTTCAGATAGAACTGGCTTGATTTCCTGAGTAGCCCACTTCCATACATAGAAGATGAGATAACCCATACCACCAGCAGCGACGATGGGAAAGCCATATTTGTTGATGAGTGATACTAAGTCCATCAGTCTCTCCTTGCGTCGTTCTTGCCATCAGCTCGGGCGATACGGTCCGTGTCTGGCTTTACGCCAAGAGCGTTCGATACCAGCGTATCTACGCGAATGACGTCATGGTTCATAGTTTTGACGCGATTGTCGAGAGCTGTAATAATTCCGCTCATGCCCTTGACACTTGACATAACACCAGCTAAAATGAACTTCAGTGTCAAAAAGACGAAGTATCCGCCAGCAATGGATGAAGCTATAGGAAAGCCAACCTCAGCCACGAGTTTGAAGAATTCTGCATTCATTGTCACGTCCTTTCAGTTTACCCTATTTATTCTGGAGCATATATAATACTATGAAAGAACATGCGCTATTTCCTACCTTGGTCTGTGAGTTCGACTATCCTGATCACGCCAAATTTAAGCCTGTTTTCTATGAGCACATACATAAGTATATGACTTCAGATGGCTACTCTAGCGAATACACAAACCACGTCAATATTCATCACGAACCAGCTTATGAGCCGTTCTTTAAGTATGCGCTATACTGTGTCAGACAATATACAAAGCGACTACATATCGACAACGATCGTTTCGATTTCAATCTAGTAAAAACGTGGCTGAATATTAAGAAGGATAACTCAACGCCGCTGCATTGGCATGGTGATGCTCACATCAGTCTTACTTACTATGTGAACATTCCGACTAGTTTTACTAGACCACTTAGATTCCATCACTTGGAGCGCAAACATGAACCATATCCAGGAGCGATCAAGTGGAATAACACGAGCGGAGTATGGGACGCATTCAACGCATATTCATGGGAGTTTCCTCCACATGAGGGTCAGCTCTTTGTGTTTCCATCTTCACTCCCACACGATACGGTTGGTCAGAGTGACCAAACGCTCGACGAAGGTAATCCTACTATTGAAGAACTGAACCAGAATCGTATCTGTCTTGCTGCTGATATTGTTCTTACTTACAAAGAACAAACACCTAGTCCGCTCGGACTACAGCCTATGACGAACTGGAGGAAGTTTACTTAGACACCGCCGTTATAATCATTTGGTCTTAGCATGATTATGTGTCCGTTAGCAAACTCAACTTCAGTATAAGACAATCTAGAGTCAACGCTTGAACCTTTGTTTCTCATCATATTCATGTAAGCCGTTCGAGCAGTGTTACTAGACAATCCAACTTCGCGGAAGAAGTTTCTCGCAAACAATTCTTCTTTACCGTCTGGAGAGTGACAGTGATAGGTGTACTTCATCGTGTTGGCGTCGATCTGAACTTTATCTGGCGCATTTCTAGCATGACCAGGCAATGATTGCACAAATGCGACATAATTATCCCAGATCTCTCGTTCAGCGCTGTTGAATGATGACGTTTCAATGAAAACGCTACCTTCAGTTTTCACAGTGTATCTGTGAATCTTATACTGCCCCATTGCGCACTCCTTGCGTATTAGTCGTCATATTTATAAGATCTTCCACGATTCTAGTAAACCAAGCAGTTGTTGCTTATCAAAATCGTAATTAGGTTTTGCTGTACGTATGTTACCTGAACTTGTGCTGACCTTTTGTGCAGTTTTCATAAAAATGTCACTAAACTCGTAACCCATGATAGGTCGCGGTTCTACCTCATATAAGTTACATTTCCAAACGTCGATAGGTTTTGTGTCGTCTATAGCTGTTAGCATAGCATAAGCTATTTCTAACGTATAGAGAAAGAACGGAATATTGTATTCTTTACCAACGAGAGCCTCATTGTAGCTATCCCACTCGTTCATCGCTGGACGAATACGAACGACTCCGTCTTTATCTGGTTTTTCGCCTTCTATCATATGCTCACCGATAACAAGAACTCCGTCATTATCTTTAGCATACTGACAGGCTACGATAGAAGGGATAGCATATATGCCATATCCAAACAGTTTCTTAATCACGTTATTGTAATAGAATTTTAGATATTCTACATCATCTATTTCAATGACATTTGGTTTGATATCAAACTCTTCGCATATTCTAAATGCATACTCAAGTTCTTTTAGATTACCAGAAGTCTTTACAATGATTACTTCAAATGGTATGTCGTTTCGATGAAACACACGAACAACGAAATCTGAGTCAGCTCCTCCACTCAAAGCGACATAGATCTTCTTATGTTTCTCATAGATGCGCCTTGCTGTGTAATCAGCTGCATCTTGAAACTTCATTTCGTGGAATGGATACGGCTTTACATAAACACGATAAGAAAGAGATGGTACTATCAATCTTTCATAGATGTTTGTGTCAATCCAATCATTTTCGGTTGCCATCAAATCCTTTCCAAGTGCCGAATATCAAATCCCATAACGGAATGAATACGCCATAGTTGCGCGTCGGATCTTGGTGATGGATGAGATGCCACTTTCCGCTAGTGAGAAACGGATAAAGATTGATTCTCTTATTATGTTCAATGGCTTCTTGTATGAATGCAGCCCAAACATAGTATGCTATCGCCAGCCACCAATGACCAGTCACAGCACTAATTATAATTGTTGGAATGACCTCAGTCAACCATTGATCAACAGTGCTTTCTAATGTGTCAAACCACAGAAAGACGTTCTTCCAGCTCAATCCTTGAATCGTAGCTTGTGTGACTTGTTTGTGGTGATCACTGTGAAACTTGCGCATAGGCTTCCACGCATGCGCGAGCCTGTGCATCCAGTAGATTGTAAAAGTCCACAGAAGAAAAACTAGAAAGTAACTCATGTGAGCCAATAGGGTCTTGTCTGAATCGTCTTCTTCGTGCTGTATGAATCATACTGTTTCATTATTTTCATGCCAGCAACATATATCTTATATAGTTCAGAATCTTTCTTGTCGAGTATGTATGTGTCTCTTGGGCTAAGAAACGTGTACTTAGTCTTTTCTGATTGAAACTTCAGTGGATTCTTGATATCATAATACAGTCGATTCATCAAATCAACTCTATTTCCGCTGTCGCCTTTTAGTATATCAAACTTCAATAATGTATGTGCTTGTTTACGCATGATATCAGAACAAACAGGGCTCTCGTCGATGTAGAAGTTAACGCGATGAAAGTTCTCATTGTGATATCGCTGACCATAATCACAGAAAGATAGATTATCGTACTGCACATACGGACGACCGTTTCTATAATAAACTGGCGTCTTATCAGCACCAAAAACTACAGCTGTTTCTAGTTCATTGTATGCGCCTATGATCTTCTTGAGGTCATACCAGAAATAATGATGAACACTTTGATATGCGCCAATGTGCTTGACCCAGCTATCGTCGAACTGTTTGACAATCGTAAAGTCGCTGATCATACCATCACGAAACCATTTAGTGTAATCAAGCACTGTAATCTTAGTGTTGGGTAGATTGAATTTCGCGAGGGTGGGAAAAGCATTATGATACAGATCACCGTTGTGATTCATATCGCTGTCTTCTTGCGGATCTTGTGATAGTGCGCCTACAATCAGTATCTCGTCGATATGTATGTTGTTATAGTAGAACGTTTCCAGCATAGCTGTAGAATCGTTGCCACCAGAATAACAAAGTATGACGTAAGGATAATTGTCGCGAATTTCTTGCGCCCGCAAACGATATAGTTCATTCAAAGACAAAACTGGTTCTACTGTCCAAGCGATCTTACTAAAGTAGGAATCGTGACAGTAGAACCAGCACTTTGTACCAGAATCTAGAGCGTCTAATAGAGTTGGATAGATTTTCTTATCGGCATCATAATAAAAGAAATTGTCCATAACATTAGTTAGTAGATGGATTTATAGTCTTTGTAATAAGATCCATGATTTCCTGATCACTGAGCATAGCATTTTCAGATTTACTAATAGTCTTTAACAATTCGTCTTCAGTCTTCACGAACGTCTGACCCATAAGATATTGAACATCAGTCATAGATGTATCAACGTTTGGATTGGCTACTTCTTCAAGAGTTTTTAACCAGTGATATGGAGCATTATGTAGAATGATCTTTTCAAGTTCTTCACCAGTAGGTGTAGGAATCGGAAGAGTAATCGAAACGTCAGAACGACATCTCAAAGGAGATCCGTCTTCCTTACGATGTTCTGGATTATCTGGATAGCTGTTGAGAAATTCTTCACTGATAACATCAGTCCAGTAACGAGCTACAATCAAGTGATCACTTGGTAATACTTCAACGATTTTATAATGAATGTTCATGGTCT
>JACCDP010097676.1_pt1 | contig 29956 bp, 40 predicted proteins | sample 7445841 | NCBI WGS metagenome assembly JACCDP01 (sample SAMN15323441, study PRJNA562643) | freshwater metagenome | isolation source: river surface water | place: USA:Blue River Watershed | collected 2017-08-17 | reverse complement strand
CTATATATCTTTGCTTTATAAAACAAAACACAATGAAAGAAATTAGAGAACTACGAAAACAAAAGGGGATTACCCAAGAAAAGTTGGCATACCTAAGTGGTGTGACCACAGTTACGGTGAACAGAGCAGAAAACTCTGGTAAGATGCGCCAAAGCACTTATCTTAAATTGGTCAACACTTTAAACACATTGGAAGATGCTGTATCTATGCCTTCTACTAATAGCTTGTAGTTTGGTTGGTGTTGCAATGATTAAATATGACAAAGTATCCTCACAACAAATGGTACAACGCAGAACCTTATATCAGATACCATCAGCCTTCTGGGATGAGTACAACTCACTCACACTCGACATCTACTATATGTCAAACGCAAGTGCAGAAGCCATTAGGTTCAAGATTGAGGACTTTGAGTACAAGTACAGCCAGACTGTTGACCAAATGGTTTACAACGATAGGATGGCAGAGATTCTAAAGAGTTACCAAACAAAGCAAGAATTTTTAAACAATAAAACAAAACAAAATGGGACTAACTAACAGTCAAGGTGGATCAAAAGTGTTTTTAAGCATTAGCAATGGTAAACTCGTGAGGAGTTTCAAAGAAAAGACAGAAGGTGCGGTTTCTCGCATTAACAAGGCAGGCAGAGAAGTATTTGAGATGTTCTACGACTCGCTTGAGGGAACAATCACAGGAGTCGGCACAAAGGAAAGCGACTATGGCAAGTTCCTTGTCGTGCAAGTCGAGTCAAACGGTGTGAACTATCAGCTTGAGATGAACTTCTCATCTGGTTATAGCGCATCTTTCCTAAAGACTCTCCCAAATGTCAACCTTTCAACGAGGGTAGCAATTACACCCAAGTTGACCATCGAGGGTGATAAAAAGAAAAGTGTATGCTTTTTGAATCAAGGTGGTCAAGGACTCAAGTGGGCATTCACTCGCGAGAATCCAAATGGGATGCCTGACCTTGTTAAGATCAAGGTAAAAGGAAAAGATACTTGGGATGATAGTGATAGGATGGAGTTCCTTGAGAACTATGCCAAAGGACTATTTGCTGCCAATAAATTTCAATCTGAAGAAGTACCCTTTTAACTAATAGAGTCAGGTGGCGGAATTGGTAGACGCAGAGTATTGTCGTACTCGTGAAACTGCTTATCATTCTTAAGTCTTGTTTTGATGTCAAGATGAATGATTCACGTGCAGGTTCAAGTCCTGCCCTGACTCCTAAATTAAGATTTGCCGACTCACCAAAATGGCTGAAGCCCTGTTAGCACCAGGGGGCAGTCACCTTAGCTAAAGGTAGCAGCCATTTATTTTTTACTTTTAATTTTAAACACAAACTATGCAAAATTTTAACATTGACATCAACAAAGGACGGATTGAATTTGTAGACAATCGGTTCTATGCTACTGAAAATGGCAATTATGTGCCATCAGTAACCACAATCCTTGAAGCATATCCAAAAGACGCAGCCTTCTTTAAATGGCTAAAAGATGTCGGCCAAGATGCTGACACCATTCGTGATGAGGCTGGGCGCAGAGGCTCACTTGTCCATGAGTTGACTGAGAAGTATGACCAACACGAAGAGGTGACCTTTATCAACCAATACGGAAAGCCTAAATACAAGATGATGGAATGGGCGATGTTTGAGAGGTATGTTGACTTTTGTAGTTCACACAACCCAAGAATGAGAATGATGGAGATGCACTTTTCATCAGATATACTTGGATTTGCCGGGACTGTTGACCGAGTATTTGAGATAAATGGCAAAGAGTACCTAGTTGACATCAAGACATCAAATAATATGCACGAGTCGTATTGGTTGCAACTTGCAGCCTACAATCAACTCTTGCTTGAGTACAACTACGAGGTTGAGGGTGTGGCAATCCTTTGGCTCAACGCCAAGACAAGGACAGCAGGAAAAGGCGGTGCGATACAAGGAGTGGGTTGGCAACTCCTCACCAGAACACTTGAAGAAAGTGCAAAGGATTGGGAGACCTTCCAAACAACACTTAAACTTTGGAAGTCAATCAATGAGGACATAAAGCCAAAGCGCACATCTTATCAACTAACATACAAGAAAAATGAAGGATAAAATTGTAGAGCAAGTGGTGCAGAAGTTCAACGAAAGGTCACAACGAGGCATCACAAAGTATGGATCAACCTTGGAGAGGAATGATCTTGATGTGGTTGATTGGATGAACCATTTGCAAGAGGAGTTAATGGATGCCATACTTTATTTAGAACGTATGAAAAAAGACATCAATGGGTAGTAGCGTTGTATCATGTATCCATCATTTGAAACTGGCAGATGAATATGCAAAGGACTTTGTTCGCTCAGCACCAGGAACAAGAGGCGCTACAATATTTGCCAATTATTCGTTAAAGCTGAATTGGATACTTAGAGATGTTGTAACTTACCCTCACTTTGATAGTGAGGTGAGAGAAGGGATGAGAAAAGAGATTGCATCTGATGCGTTTTCTTATGACTCATTGACTGAGAAGTTAGCACTTCTTAACCCCGACCAACGTGAACAACTTGATGGACTACTTGATGACATACTAAAAGGTAAAACATTAGAAATTATAATAAAATAAACTATGGCACAACAAACATTACAAGAAAGAGCAGAAGAATTAGTAAATAAATTTATAAAACCAACAATTAAATGGAATCCTATAAATGGTGTTGGTTATTATAATGATATGAATGCGGCTAAAGAATGTGCTATAATAGCAGTAGATGAGGTAATATTAAACATAGAGCCATCAGTTTCAATGGATGTAATTTCGGCAAGAATCAAATATTGGGAAGAAGTAAAACAAGAAATAGAAAAACTATGAAAAAAAGTGATGTTTTTGCATACGCATTTATAGTATTTCAAATACTATCTTTTATCTCATTAATTGCTTATGCTTATTATAATAATTTAAAGAAATAAACTATGGCACAACAAACAGCAGTTGAATGGTTAGTTAATGAACTTATATTTAAAGGAGAATACGAGTATTTACCAAATAGTTATTTTTTAATGTCAGATAAAGATATTGATAAAATAATTATACAAGCAAAAGCAATGGAGAAAGAAAATATGTACCAAGTTTGGAAAACATCAGAAGAGTGGTCAGATGGCAAGTTATTAGATAGCAAGAAATCATTTGAAGAATATTACAACGAAACCTATAACAAATGACACCTTACGAACTCTGGCAACTTGAAACTTATGGCAACTATTACGAAGAAGATGAAACGCAACATGACGCCGAGTTGGATTAAATGTCGATGCTGCAAATCTTTATACACTATCACTTTAAAAAAACAATCACTATGTCCGAAATGCAATTGCCTAAATGGGGTGACCTCAACATCAACGAAAGGCACAAACTCTTAGGAGAACTTATCGATGCCATGATCTACTCTGGCGAAGCAGTACAACACCTACAATCAACAGTTGAGCAATTTAGAATGCTTGGGTATGTTAGGTCTATTATTTTACCTCAAAACGAAGAACTATGCAATCAGCAGTAAAAGAATTAATGGATGACTTGGTGCAAAATGGCACTCAGATTGACTTTGCGAAGTATTTAAAAATGGAAATGCAACAAATCCAAGATGCCGTCATCTACGGCCTCGATGAGGATGGGCATACCGGAGATTGGAAAATAAGTGTCGCACAAAAATATTATAATGAAAAGCACCTTGGAATTAAAGATTTGTAGTATATTGCAGTCAATATCGTTGTGCAGAACGATTGTAAAAAACATTAATGACCTTTATGGGGGATGGCCTGCACGCCTGAACCCGTAAAGGTTTTTTATTTTATGAAAAATATAAATGCAAAAGTTTGGTTTGATATACCAAATTATGAAGGATTGTACTCAATAACTTGTGATGGAGAGGTTTACAGTTGGTTGAATAAAAAAATATTAAAATCATTTTTATCAACAAAATATTATAGAGTTAATTTATGCAAAAATGGAGTTTGTAAAAGTTTTGCAATACATAGATTGGTAGCTTTAGTATTTATAGATAATCCATATAATAAACCATTTGTTAACCATATTGACGGAAATAAATTTAATAATAAAAGTAGAAATTTAGAATGGTGTACATCTTCTGAAAACGAACTACATTCTATACATATTTTACATAAAATACCTGGAAGATCAAAACTTACATTAAATCTTGAAACTGGTATATTTTATGATTCTATGTATCAAGCAGCAAAATCATATAATATAGAAAGAAGAAAATTTTATCATAAATTATATTCAGAAAATAAAAATAACACACCTTTTATAAATGTTTAAACTAAGAGATTATCAGATTGAGATAAGTGATAAGGCGGTTGAACTGCTTAGGAAGTATAAGATTGCATATTTAGCGATGATGGTGAGAACTGGCAAGACCCTTACTGCTATGGCAACTGCCCACAAGTTTGGTGCTAAGTCAGTACTATTCGTTACCAAGAAGAAAGCCATCTCAGATATTGTCAACCAATTTAGTGGGAGTGCAATTGAAATGGGGATATATGTGACCAACTTTGAGCAACTTGGAAATGTGCATGAGACATTTGATCTCATTATAATTGATGAGGCGCATAGCTTGAGTGCTTATCCTGTGCCGTCTGGTCGGGCGAAGGAGTTGAAACGCATCTGCTTTGGTAAGCATATTATTTACCTTAGTGGTACACCCAACCCAGAGTCGTTCTCACAGCTTTACCATCAGTTCTGGGTGAGCAGTTACTCTCCATTTGACCACTATCCCAATTTCTACAAATGGGCGCAACAATTTGTGATTGTAAAGAAAATGAAGATAAATGGGCAATCATTTAACAACTACGACTGGGCTGACAAAAAGATGCTTATGGATTGCTGTGGGCATTTGTTCCTCACGTTCACCCAAGAGCAAGCAGGCTTCGAGTCACTTGTGAACGAACACATCCATCACGTTGAGATGCTTGAGTCAACCTATACACTTGCAAATAGGCTTAGGATTGATAAGATTGTAAGGAACAAAGAAGGGCAAGTGGTGCTTGGGGATACGGCTGTTAAGTTGATGCAGAAGCTACACCAGATTTATAGCGGAACTGTGATTGTTGATGAACCTGAACGAATGGCGAAGGTTGTGGATTATAATAAAGTGCAATATATTAAGGACAAATTTAAGGGGATGAAGATTGCCATATATTATAAGTTCATCGCAGAGGAGATGGCGATTAGGTATGTGTTCGGGTCCGAGAATATTACTAATGAGGCAACTACTTTTAACGAGTCAACCAATTTAGTGTTTATTTCTCAGATACAGAGTGGTCGAGAAGGGGTCAATATCTCAACTGCTGATGCGCTAATTTTCCTAAATATTGACTTCTCGGCCGTAAGTTACTGGCAAGCGCGAGCAAGAATCCAAACAAAAGATAGGGTAAAAGAGGCAAATATTCATTGGATATTTAGTAAAGGTGGGATTGAAGATAAGATATATGAGGCAGTGATGAACAAGAAAGACTACACCACTTATCACTTTAAAAAGGATTTCAATATATGAAAACATTCTTTTATATCCTAATGGTATTTTATTTTTTCATCGTATCAATTCCCATTTTTATCATTATTTTTATCGCCTCTCACACATTTTATACACTAAAACAACTACTACCATGCATCAAAAAAAGACTCACTCCATTGAGGAGTACATCAAAGGAAACCAATTAAGAAAGAACGTAAGATGGCTACTAAAAGACGGTGAGTGGATGTTTGAGATGCATCCACAGATTTGGGGATCAGAGGAGATGTTTGACCTCTATTTCCCAAGCTACGAATACGTTAAGTTTAATGACAAAGGCACAAATCCTGATAAAACTAAGATAAAATGAAAGAATCAACACTACAGACAAAAATAGTGAAGCGATTAAAGGATAATGGATGGTTTGTGACAAAGCTGATCAGCACCTCAACACCTGGGATTTGCGACTTGATGGCTATTAGAAAAGGCACGGTCATAATGCTTGAGGTAAAGACTGACAAGGGAGTTGTGTCTGAACTGCAACAGTACATGATTGACAAACTCAACGCAATGGGCATCTTTGCTCGCGTTGTTAGGGATGTATCTGATGTGGATGTTTTTTGCTATAAACTACAATAAATTATGAACTACTTACAACTCGGCATCAATACTATCGCTGTAAACGAAAATAAGCAAGCTATTTTCCCTTGGAAGGTCTACCAAGAGGAAATGATAAAGGAGGAGGAGTTAAGCCGTCAAATGGCAGATAATAGGGCAAAAGGAGTGGCTATTATTTGTGGGGCGGTGAGTGGCAATCTTGAGGTGATTGACATTGATACAAAGTATGAGACCTATGACCTGTGGGAGGCGATACAGTCAGCTATTCCGCAGGAATTGTACAAGAAGTTACACATCGTAAAAACCCGTTCAAATGGCAAACACCTCATCTATAAATGCGAGACGATTGAAAAGAATCAAAAACTCGCACAGCGATTACCGACATTGGAAGAATCGAAAAATAATCCTTCGATCAAATCTTATTGCATTATTGAGACAAGGGGAGAAGCAGGATATGTGGTTGCTCCGCCTACTTCGGGCTACGAAGTCGAACAGGAGGGTATTAACATCATATCATTGGATGAACGCGAAGTGTTGTTTGAAATAATGCGGTCATTTAACGAAATATTTGAGGAGGCAATCATTGAGGCTCACCAGAGGCCGTCAACCAAAGATTATGGGGTATCGCCTTTTGATGATTATAATAGGAGAGGAGATATTGTTGAACTAATGACTCGCAATGGTTGGATTGTTCGAAAAGAGAACAGCGAACGGATTTATTTCTTGCGACCTGGGTCAAACGCCGAACATAGTGGGTCATGGAACAAAAAACTTTCACTTTTTAGCGTTTTTTCGGTCAATACCCCATTTTTAGTTCAAAAGGGATACAAATTGTCGGCGGTTTTCGCCGTCATGGAATGCGATGGTGATTTTAAGTTGGCAGCGCGTAAGTTGCTTGATATGGGGTTCGGAGAAAAAAAAACATCCTTCGGTGATAGGGTAGAGAGAGAGTTGTTTTCCAAAAAGAATGATGGGGCGAGCAAGGATGATTTGATTACGATTTTAGTTAAAAAGCACAATAAAACGCTTCAAGATGCAGAATTGATGGTCGATGAACTGGATGCTCGGTGGGGAGAGGAGATTTGCACGTTTTGGGATGTTGATGACAAGGGAAAAGCATCGGTCAACAGGTACAAGTTGCAAGTATTTTTGACCACAGTTGGAGGTTTTAGGCTTTATTTCTATGATAGTGGGTCGACCATTTACAGATTGGTTAGGGTTAAAGATGGATTTGTGGAGGAGGCATCAACTGAGCAGATCAAGAGGTTTATCAAGGATTATGTGGATAAGTTGCCTGACTCGTTTGATGGTGGGGTGACACCTCAAGATTTGCTTGAGTTGATTTACAAAGGGGCAACTGTGCTATTTAGCGATGCTTTTTTTGAGTTTTTCGAGCGCGCTGATTTGAGTTTTTTGAAGGATACCAAGAATGAGGCTTACTTTCCATTTAAGAACGGTGTTGTAGTTGTTTCCAAAATGGAAATAACTCTAAAAAGCTATGGAGAATTGGGAAAAGTTGTATGGAAGTCGCAAGTTATTGACCATTTTATTGTGATAGATAGGGATATTGAACCTGAGAAGATAGAATATTTTAGGTTTATTGAGAAGATTTCGGACTCTGATAAGGATAGGTACATATATGCCTTGGGGTTGATAGGCTATTTATTGCACAATTATAAAGACCCATCTCGCCCATTTTCAGTCATTCTTGCAGAGGAGACAGAGAAGGAAGCCAATGGTGGTGGCACTGGGAAGGGAATATTTGTTAAAGCATTGGGTTACCTTTTGAATATTGTTCGAGTGGATGGTAAGAACTTCAAATTTGACAAGTCATTCGCGTTTCAAAGGGTCGACCTCGATACAAGGATACTTGCCATTGAGGATACGCGGAGGAACGTTGATTTTGAGGGTTTTTACTCGATAATAACTGAAGGGATCACAGTAGAGAAGAAGAACAAAGATGAGTTGTTTATACCTTATTCTGACTCACCAAAGGTGATGTTTACCACTAACTATACCATTCCAAATAGTGGAAATCATGCCAAACGTAGGCAAAAGGTATTGGAGTTTAGCGGATACTTTGGGCCAGGTAGGACACCAGAGGATGAGTTTGGACATAAATTGTTTGATGATTGGGATAAAGATGAGTGGAACAGGTTTTATAATTTGATGTTTGATTGCGTACAAGGCTACCTTGAGTTTGGGGTGCAAGAGGTGGCATCGAGCGACAAAATAAAAAGGAAGCAGATCAGGGTGCAGTTCGGAGAGGAGTTTTTGGAATACTTTTTATTGATTTTGGAGGAGGAGTGTGGTTGGATAAAGCTAGAGCAATTATATAATGATTTTATGACAATGAGTGGTTTTGATAAGAAGGATTATAGCGTAAAAAGGTTCACCAAAGGAATTGAAGAATCGTGTACCATTTTAAATATCGCGTACCTAAATAAGCGAGAAAAAAGTGCTGGAGGAAAAAAGATGTATAACTTTAATAAAGCTAAAGAAACACATGATGATTTATTTTAATATGACATATAAATTGGGTACGCGATTTTTGCTTGGGAACGCGATTGGTACGCGATTGGTACGCGATTTTTGATAGCTAACTCATTGATAATCAATTTGGATACGCGATTTACACGATTTTTTCTATTTTTTAGGGTATATCTGTTTTTTTTTTGGATTTCTATATATATAGGAAAAGAAAGAAAGATGAAAATATCGCGTAATCGCGTACCCAAGGTTTATGAGTTGTCGGATATACATATATACATGGTTACTTAATAAGATATATTTTCTATGATAATAAAAGGTTCAATAAAGATAAAAGAAAGGGTACTTGGCAATACAAGGTAGTATATAATACAAACTAAAAAATAAATATGTTGACTAAAGAGAATTTACTAAATGTTGTGAGCTTTGTTAGTGGTTTACCAGAGGATGAGATTAAAGGGCAAAATAGGGCGCGTGGCTTGGTTTTGTGCCGTCATGTTTACTATTACATTGCGAGAGAAAAAATGGGGCTTAAATTGATTGATATTGGGTCAGTTTTTGGGAGTGATCATACCACTGTCATTCATGGCATAAGAAAGGTGAAAGATATGCTTTCAATAAATGATGAAATTACTTGTCAGTTTGTTGACCAAGTTAATCTTTGTATCCAAGAGAAGTATTTAATCCCTACGAGGTTGATAGTATCAATACCTTGTGACATAGATGATGAAGAAGTTATAAAGCATTTAGTAAATATAGGATGCGATATAGAAAGGATGAATTATAACGTATAAAAAAAGAGAGGGCAAATGCCCTCTTTTCTATTTATGATATGGATTGCGATTAGTCTACCAGTTATCGGCGGTGCAAAGAATGAGTGCCAAGATAATGATTGCGATTGTTTGGAGTGTTGACTTTTTCATGTTTATTATTTTTTACAATGAATTTATAAATTGTGACATTTCAATACCATTAACAGAACCATCAGGAAAAACGGTAGCATAAATTTTACCACTACCATCTTGTTTTGATAAATTATATTCTATCTCATCATCAGAATAAAAACTGTATTTAAAATCTGTTCTGAATCCTAACTTAAAAAGAATTTCAAGGACTTTTTCTTGCTTTGTCATAAAGTTGTTTTTGATTGTGAATTGATATATCAAAGATAATAAAGTATATCATATTTACATCAATTTATATAAATATTTATTTCATTATTATATAAGTAAATAAATATCAATGATTTATAAAAAATGTATTTAATTTTATGTACATGAAAAGGAAAGGATTTTACATTAAGAAGGCAGAGAATGGTCTCTACCTCAACATATTCAAGGCTGACTTTATTGAGTATATTAATGACCAACCTGGCGAATGGGTCAAGTTTAAGATATATGAAAAGGTTGATGATCCCAAGGGATTTACTCATAATATGGATGTGATACAACAGAAGGAGAAAGTCGATAAGGTAGATTAATGTTTAAACATTGATTTACAATACAAACGCATCTGCGAGAATTCAAGATAAAATCAACTATGACTGACGAGAAACTTGAGAAACTAATCGAGAAAAGGAAATGGGGAGGTGCAAGACCAGGTGCAGGTCGCAAGAGTAAATTGGCAGAAGATGAACTAATGGACAAGTTGCATCCAATGGCAAGTGATTTCTTCGTAAAGATGCACGAAAAGATAAAAGAAGGTGACATAAAAGCCTTACAACTATTTGCAGCCTACTACATTGGTCTACCAACCCAGAAGATAGAATCCAAGATAGAAGGAAACCTCAATCAGATAGCAATTGAGATCATAAAGCCCAATATCTTGCTTCAGGACAATAGGACTGTACAAATAGAGGATAAAGATAATGTGTAAGCGATTGATATATAACTCTTTGCGTTCCTACTTAACATAATATTAGTTATAAGGCGTACTAAAGTTGTTAGTATTGCGCCTAATTGTGGCAAAGATGCTATATACGATGGGGGGGACTTAAAGAAATTACTTTTTGAAGGGAGGTGGGGTAAAGCCCAAGAATAATTTCTTCCAAACCAACCTTTATAAATCTTATATATACGATGACCCCCTTTCCGCTCCTACTTTTCAAATCGCAAATCGCAAACCAAATTTTTTTTTATTTTTTAAACTTACCTTTGGTTGACTACTCAAATACTCATAAACAATGAATGCTACCCTCCAAACTAACAAAATCTACGAAATACTAAACGAAAGCACTAAGCGTATAAGTGTCATGCAAGGAGGATCACGTTCTGGCAAGACTTACAACATTCTTATCTGGTTCATTGTAAAACTTCTTCAAGAAAACAACAAGACTCTAACTATTGTCCGTCAATCACTCCCATCGATTAAGGGTTCTGTTCTCAGAGACTTTGTGGACATTCTCACTAAGCTAAACATTTACAGCGAGGACAACCACAATAAGACTGAGCAGATATATAGCCTTAACGGCAATACGATTGAGTTTGTGAGTGCCGACCAACCTCAAAAGATTAGGGGTAGGGCAAGAACGTACTTATTCTGCAATGAGGCAAATGAACTGTCTTATGAGGCGTGGATGCAGTTGATCATGCGTACTGAGGGTAAGATAGTTATTGACTACAACCCTTCTGATGTGGCGAGTTGGATTTATGACTCTGTGATTCCAAGGGATGATGCTGACTTTAACATCACTACCTTTAGAGACAACCCATTTCTCCCAAAAGAATTGGTTGACGAATTAGAAAGGTTAAAGGATGCCGACCCTAACTACTGGCAGATTTATGGACTTGGTGAACGTGGATTGAGTCAGGACTTGATATACACTCACTACAAGACTACTGAGCATATGCCAGAGGATGGGGAGGTAGTGTATGGACTTGACTTTGGCTTTAATGTGCCGAGTGCATTGGTCAAGGTGATGTTCGTTGAGGGTGCTGCATATGCCCAGGAATTGCTCTATGAAACAAGGTTGACCACAAATGATTTGGTAGATAGGCTAAAGGTTCTTAATATTGACCCCAACGATGAGATATTTTGCGATGCAGCAGAGCCAAAGACCATTGAGGAGTTGGTGAGAAATGGGTTTAATGCCAAGCACGCAAACAAAGATGTGACGGAGGGAATTAGGACTATAAAAGGCACTCCCTTGTTTATTCAGCAAGATAGTGTAAATTTACTAAAGGAATTGAAAAATTATCGGTGGAAAACCGACAGAAATGGCAATAAACTTGATTCACCAGTAAAGTTTGGTGACCACATACTTGATGCCTTGCGTTATAGCATTTTTAGTAAATTAACAATCCCTAAGATAACTTGGGGGGCAATATAAATAAAAATGGGTCTATTTGATATTTTCGGTAGAAAGAAGGGGTTGAATCCTAATCAAAACATTCCGCCTTCGTTTCAAGGTATAAACGGTGCGATATTACAAAATTACAATACTGAGAGTTATGTGAAGGATGGCTACCTCGGCAATGCTGATGTTTATGCCATTGTCAGCTTTCTTGCGAGAAAGTCGGCGAGTATTCCTTGGTATGTGTACAAACTCAATGGTGGTGAGAAAGCCAGGACATCACTCATGCGTTACAAGCAACTTTCTCGTGGCTTGCAAGCTGGTCAAGGTGCATATGAGCAAGCTATCATAGCAAGGAAGAACGCTTATAGCGAAAATATTGTGATGGACAATCAACTCGCCAAACTATTGGAGAGACCTAACCCATCACAAGCACAGGATCAATTTCTTGAGAACCTAATTGGTTATCATTTCTTATCTGGTGAGGGCAACATCTATGGAAACGATGGTGGTACACTAAATGGCAAGGTGATCGAGATGTTCGTTTTGCCAACGCAGTTCCTTGACATCTATCCTGATCCAAAAGACTTGTATGGCATCTTGGGATATAAGTTAGCGATTGAGCAATCAATTGACATTGAGAAGAACCAGGTCTGTGCATGGAAAACATGGAATCCAGACTTCAATGCAGTAACAAGGACTCACCTAAGAGGTCTATCCCCATTGCGTGCATCTTACAAGACACTGAGAATGTCAAACGCTGCTGCTGATGCGTCTGCGATGATGGCGTTCAATGGTGGAGCAAAAGGCGCACTAACGCCAAAGGTAGTAGGTTCAATCTCAGCACAGCCATCACTTGAGCAAGCTAACATCATCAAGAGGAAACTCAACGATGATGTGAATGGTACACAAAACAAAGGTAGGATTGATGTGTTGCAGACACCTTGGGACTATCTTAACTTTGGATTGAGTAGTGTTGACATGGAACTTGTAAAGACAATGCAGATGTCAATGCACCAATGGTGTAGGGTATTTGGTTTGCCTGCTGTGCTGTTTGACACAGATACATCAAGCTACAACAACTACCAAAACGCGATGCGCGACCTTGTTACCAATACAATTGTACCAAAGTTGTGCCAGTTGAGGGATGAGTTGAACAAGTGGCTTGTTCCAAGATATGGTGAGGACTTGTACATTGATTTTGACATTACAGCACTTCCAGAGATGCAACAAGACATGGAGAGGATGACCCGCTCACTTCGTGATGCCAACTGGTTGACATTTGATGAGAAGCGTGTAGCGATGAACTATTCTGAGAAGGAAGGTGCTTATGAGTATAGCTATGTAAATGGTGGACTAGTAAGGCTTGACCAAGTTGGAATGGATTTGACAGTACCAGGTATGGTTATGACTCAACCAGAAGAAGATGAAGATAACAGCAACGACAACGGATCAGATGATATGGTCAATGGTGATGACTCTGCATCCCAAGACGGAAGGGGAGAGGAAATGCCGAACTGAGCAAATGATGATGATGCAACTTAGGATGTATCATAAAAAAAGACTTATAGATGAACGCGAAGCAGCGAAGGCAATATTGGAGAAAAGTACAGCTACTTAGGATTGATATAGAGAAAAAATATATTGATGCTATCCAAAAGTCAATATTTGCTCAATTCAAAGGCTTTGCGAAAAATATAGAGAAGATTGGTGTTGAGGCATCAATCTCTCAACTTGGGATGAATTTGTGGGAGAAGGAATTAATTAGGGTCTTTGAGGCAATGTATAAGGAAACTGTTGTTACTTTTGGTAATGCAGTTTATAGGGTATTGAAAATTGAATCACAACAAAAAGGTGAGACATTTGGATTCAATGCTCAATGGACTAAAGAAATACTTGAGTTTTTGATGGTCAAGGGATTTACACTTGTTGCTGGTATCACTCAAACAACTAAAAAGCGTTTGATTGATATTGCCAACAAAGGAGTACAAGAGGGATTGAGTGTTGATGAGATTGTTAGGTTGGTATTAGATGACAAAGAGTTAGAATATTCTAACATGAGAGCAAGAAGGATAGTGAGGACAGAGGTAATGAGAGGTTCAAACATTGGTGCGATGAAAGGAGCGCAGGCGCATGGATTCCAAGTTGACAAGCAATGGATAAGTGCGAGGGATAGCAGAACGAGAAGGATACCAGAGGATGAGTTTGATCATGTCGAGTTAGATGGGGTCATTGTACCATTTGACCAACCATTTACATCAACAGGAAAAAAAGGTGAGCCTGTGGTGGCGATGCAACCTGGAGATATTAGCGCACCTGCTGGATTTACTATAAATTGCCGTTGCACAGTTGGTTTTATTCCTAAACGTGATGCAAATGGTAGACTAATTATGAAACCTAAAGTTGGTGGAGTAAATTTACAGCCTAACATTAACTTTCAAAATACAGTTAATAGACAAGTTGAACAAACAAAACCATTGACAAAAGAAGATATTGCTACAAATATTGAAAAATTATTCGTAAACAATACACAATTAAAAATTAAAAAAGTAAATATATCACCAAACTTGACAATAGAACAACTTAGCAAAAGAGAAAAAACATTAGAATCTTTAACAAGTGAATATAAATTATCACCTGCTATTGATGAAAATTATGAAACAACAATATTTTTTGAAAGTACAAAAAAGTCATATGGTTTTGTAAGATCATCAAATAATGGTAGAATAATTTATGATGTTAATTTTGGTGATAAGTTTGGAAATGCGAGAGATAGAACTTTTAATGCTGATTTTACTGGTATAAGATATAAAAGTAGAGTTGATGAGAAAAATTTAGATATATCTACAACAGTACATGAATTTGGACATTTATTAGCATTAAGACATCAAATTAAATCTTTTAATGCACCAGAAGAACTTATTAAATATTATAAAGAACTAAGAAAAATAAATAACTTATATAAAAAAGAACTAAAAGATTATTATTCAAAAGATGACAGATATAATATTAATCAAATATCATTAGGTGATTATGCAAGCACAAATATTGATGAATTTATGGCTGAATCTTTTACAGAATATAAATTAAGTAGCAACCCAAGCAAATATGCCATACTTGTTGGTAAACTAATTGACAAATACTTTAAAAAATAAACTATGGAAGCAGTAGAACTAATTTGTTTTAAATGTAAGCATTTTGATAGAATAGGTGGTGGATGTGCAGCATTTGGAGATGACATACCGGATATTATTACAAGTGGAGAAGTTGAGCATTTTGTACCTTTACCAGATCAAGATAATATTATTGTTTTTGAACCATTAGAAAATTAATTATGCCAATAAATAGATGTGAAAATGGCAGATATAGAATCGGAGAAGGTGAGTGTATGTACACCTCTCAAGAGTCAGCAAGAGAGGCTTATGTGGCTTACTTGGCTCAGCATCCAGAGGACACTAAAGAAGAAACCTACAACGACTACCCAGAAGAAGCAACCAACAACGCAAAAAGAGCGTTGAAATATAAAGAGGAGAATGGTAGTGATTGTGGTACACCAGTTGGTTGGACAAGAGCAAACCAATTGGCGAACAGAGAGAAGATAAGCAGAGATACCATTGCAAGAATGGCATCTTTTAAAAGGCATCAGCAAAATAAGGATGTACCATACTCTGAGGGTTGTGGTGGCATCATGTGGGATGCGTGGGGTGGCGATGCAGGCATTGAGTGGGCAATTAGAAAATTAAATCAAATTGACAATAAAAAAAGTATGATATACAATTACAAATCATTTGAGGCTAATGTCAAGGATGTTGACTCAAAGAAGGGCGAAGTAAGCGGTTATTTTTCTGCATTCGGAATGGTTGACAGCGATGGCGATATAATGATGCCAGGAGCGTTCAAGCGTTCAATCCAAGATTGGGGGCCAGAGGCAAAAGGAAGGGTAAAGCACTTGCTCAACCATGATCCAAGCCAACCACTCGGTAAGATTATTGAGTTGAAGGAAGATAGCTATGGTCTGTTCTATCGTTCACAAGTTGGAACGCATAGGCTTGGTCAGGACTTTATCAAAATGGTTGAGAGTGGGTTGATTGGTGAGCATTCAATTGGATTTAGGACACTAAGAGAGCAGAAGAACAATAGCGCAAACGAGATTCATGAGGTGATGCTTTTTGAAGGATCAAGCCTTACAGCTTGGGGTGCAAATGAATATACACCAATTTTGGGGATAAAAAGTTTGGAGGAATGTACTAAGATACAAGAACAAATTAAGACATTTGAGAAGTTTATCAGAAACAGCGATGTGACTGATGAGACAATTGAACTATGCTTGATTAAGGTCAGGCAATTGGCGCAAGCGATTGAAAAGGCGAGTAGCACACAGGCAGTTGAAAATACACCTGTGCAGCAAAAGAATAACGAGGAGCTTGAGCAATCACTAATATCAATTTTGAATAAATTTTAAATTAAAGTAAAATGGAAGATCTTAAAAAATTTGAAGCTGCTCTCGAAGCCAAATTGGCTGAGCAGAAGGCAGAAGTTACTGCCAACACAGAGAAGGCTGCAAAGGCTTTCGAATCAAGGGTAGAAGCCATCAACGAAGAACTCGTTGCTGCTAAGAAGTCTGTTGCTGATGCTCGTCAAGAAGTTCTTGAGGCTAAAGCTGCTTTCGGTAAGTTGCAAGCTGGTGAATCTAAGAAGGTTGCAGCCAACTACGCTGAGCATATCAACGACATTAAATCTGCAATTGGAGATTCAATCGTAAAAGGTTATGATTCTATCAAATCTGCAATTCGTGGAAATGGTTCTGGTTTCCTTGCAAACCTTGATCTCAAGACCGTAGGTGTTATGACAGAAGGTTCTAACCTGACTGGTAACCCTTATGTATCTTATGTTGATAACGCTTACATGAGGGCTTTCGTTAATCCTCACCTGCGTTCTGTATTCAACATCATCCCTGTTTCTACCGGTTCTGTATCTTTCCCTCGTGGTAACACTCCAGTAGGTGAAGGTTCTTTCGGTAAGCAAACTGAAGGTTCTGCTAAAGCACAGATTGATTACGATGTAACTGTTGTAAACAAGGCTCTCCAATTCATCGCTGGTTATGTTAAAGTTAGCCGTCAGATGATTGATGATTTGCCATTCTTGCAAGCATATCTTCAGCAGTCTTTGATTGAAGATTTCCAAAAGGCAGAAGATACTTATTACCTGAATGACCTTGCTTCTGGTGCAACTGCTGGCGTTTCTTCTGGTGCTAACACCGCTGAAAAGTTCGTTGATTATGTTGCTCAGTTGGGTTCTGCTAACTGGAACGCTAACTTGATCTTGACCACACACGCTGGTTGGGCTTCAGTTCTGAAAACAGTTCCTTCTGGTGGTTCTTACTCTGTACCTGGTGGTATCACCATCGATACAGCTGGTAACATCCGCATGATGGGTATTCCTGTTGTTCCTCATTCTTTGGTTACAGCTTCTAAGGCTTACGTTCTTGATACAACCAAGTTTGCAATCGCACAACAAGGTGGTCTCGCTGTTCGTAGCACAGAGTTCGACCAAGATGATTTCATCAAGAACTTGATCACCTTCCGTTGCGAAGCAAGGGCTGACCTGCTTAGCTTCCAACCTGGTGCTTGTGTTTACGGTGCTATCTAAGTAGGTTGTTTTTTTAAAGTGTATATTTTGGGGGGCGGTATTCTTATCGCCCCTTTTTTTTAACTTTGGACTATGGAAGTAAAAATACTATCTACTCATAACTCGAAAATGCTTTATGGTGCATTGAAAGAGATGCATCGAAACTCATTGAGTGGTGAGGTTGTTTATGCTGTTCCACATGAAAACGCAAAGACATCTTTTAATCTATCAATGCAAAAGATAATGAATAGTACAAATGGTGTACTATTGCTCTTTGAAGATGATGTGCAAATAAGGGATTTTAGTCACTTTGAGGAGGCTGTATCTCAATTACCAAGTGATTGGGAATTGTGCTATCTTGGCGCTAATTTGATTGCTCCTATTGAGAAGTATAGTGAGAACCTTTACAAGACATTTGGTGCATGGACAACACACGCAGTGATGTACAATAACCCAAAAGAGTTGTGCAAAGGATATACCGATACAAGCATAATGTTTGATGATTGGTTAAAGACATTTATACACCCAAGAGGAAACACATATATTATCAAACCCATGATAGCGTGGCAGAGACCACACGAAAGCGATTTATGGGGTCACTTTGCCGATTATACAAGAATATTTGATGACTCGGCAGCTAAACTAATTTAAAAGGGAATACATAAGTATTCCCCTTTTTTTGTACCTTTATTCTACCAAAAACAAAGATTATGACAAATGTACAAGAAAAATGGGTAAATGCTTATCAATTTGAAGAATTATATGAGGTAAGCAATTTAGGAAACGTAAGAAATAAGATAAATAAAAGAGTATTAATAGGAAGTTATAATACTTACGGTTACCATCAATTTACTGCATCTTTTAAAGGTAAATATAAAACAATATCTACCCATAGATTAATAATGAATTCTTTTTATGGCATTAATCCTACAAAACAAGTAAATCACATTAATGGTATAAAAAAAGATAATAGATTAGAGAATCTTGAATGGGTTACTGTAAAAGAAAATGCAGATCATGCAAAAAAAATAGGATTAATAAAGAAGCAGAAAGAAGGTGTTTTTGCTCATGATGCAGATATTTATTTACATAAAGATTATGGATATTTTATAGCATTTAAGGATTTTGCAAGACTACATAAAATTCCAACTTGTAAGAAAACCATATTAAAAAATATGGGTAATAAATATATATTAACTTAACTATGAATATCGTAGCTTCTATTCACCTATATCCTCCTACTCATGTTTGTGGCGCAGAGATGATGATACATTGGATGCTAAAAGACCTTCAAGCTAAAGGTCATCATGTAAGGATACTTTTGCATGATGCCAACAAGTATAAGATTAGGAACAATTATGTATTTGATGGCATTGATGTTTTTCCTCCAACGCCAACTGTGATAGAGGGTCTATTTAGGTGGGGTCATGCTATTTTTACGCACTTGGACTACACAAGGTGGACAATTCATACAGCAAAGATGTATAGAAAGCCTGTTTTTCATCTTATCCACAATAGTCATCCATACCCAGAGATTATTGATGCGGAGAAAAAACAGCACATAATATACAATTCTTTATGGTTAAAAGAACTTTTGAATTATAATTTTAGTAATTTTATAGTGACTCCGCCAGTTGACTATAATTACTATGATTTGGAGAATGAGCCTGAGAAGTCGGAATATATCACTTTAATAAACTTAAACGAAAACAAAGGCGGTAAGATATTTGGCGAGATTGCAAGAGCGATGCCACACAAGTCATTTTTAGGCGTTTTTGGATCATATGATGAGCAAATGACTCAAAGTCTACCAAATGTAACTTATGTGCCTAATTCGCCTAATATTAAGCAATGGTATGCCAAGACAAGGATACTTCTCATGCCATCAAAGTATGAGAGTTGGGGTAGGACAGCAACAGAGGCGATGTGTAGTGGGATTCCGGTAATTTGTACTGATACACCTGGATTGAAAGAGAATTGTGATAAGGCAGGGATTTATATTAAAGATAGGAACAATGTTAAAGACTGGGTGGAAGCTATTTCAAAGTTGGATGACAAAAAAGCCTATTCGTGGGCATCAAGAAAAGCCAAAGCGAGATCAAGAGAGTTTGACACAAGAAAAACGCTTGATGAGTTTGAATCCTGGTTCAGAGAAAGTGTTAATAAATATAATTAAAGATGACATATATAGACGGCATAACAATATTAGCTGATGCGGTTGTAGAACCAGTTAGCCTTACCGATGCTAAGAATTGGTTGCGTATAACCAATTACGACACCGATGATGTGCTGATTAATGATTTACTTAATGCAGCAAGGGTGCATATTGAGAAGCTGACCGGATGCTCTTTGGTTAACAAGTCTGTAAGGATAAACGTTGAGTTGACTCCACAGAGCCAAGGCTTTTGGATTATTGATGTACCTTATGGGCCGTTGGGTTGTGTTGATGAGGTTAAGGTTAAAACAGGCATTAACACTTATGATGTACTCACAAAGAATGATGAGTATGAAGTGATAGGCGGTAAAATTTGGCTATATTCACCAGGGATTTATGTGATAAAGTATCAATGTGGATACAACTCAATCCCAGAGGATTTGGCAACTGACATACTTACTTTGGTTGCTTGGTCTTATGAGAATAGGGGTAAGAAGATGAATAATGATCCAAGAAACAGAATGACTGAGTTCCCATCATGGGATGGTTTAAATTATCACCAATATAAAAAGGTTGTGATATAGTGGCAAGTGGTTTTAATATAGAGATAAAAGGACTTAAAGAAACATTAACCAAATTAACGAAAGAAGAAGTTAAATTGGAAAATGCTTTAGATTTTGCTATTGGAATAGGAGTTGATCAAATGGCAACAGAAGCAAAAAATAAAGTAGTAGTGGATACAGGTAGGCTTAGGGCATCAATAACTTCAAATAAACAAAAAAAGTTCTATTATGAACTTGTAGCACAAGCTGATTATGCTGCATATGTTGAATTTGGAACTGGTAAATACTATATAAATCATGGTGGTCAATGGGATGTTTTAGCATCAAAATTTAAAGGTAAAGGTAAAAGACAAGTTAATTTGCAACCAAGACCTTATCTTTATCCAAGTGTAAACCATGTTTTGCCAATTATAGAACAAGATTTGCAAGATATTGCAAATAAAAAAATAGATATATAATGCTTGATAGTGCAAATAATATAAGATTAATATATCTTTCTATTTTAGATGGTAATTTATCATACAACGGTAAAAATGTACCTGTGTATGGTCAACAAACTTTTACTACTACTCCAGAAAATTATGTGGTAATTTCTTCAATAACTGAGTCAGCAAGAAATACAAATAATACTTTTGGTAATAATGTAGATGTAGTTATTGATATATTTAGCGAACAATATAGAGTTTATAAAAATGATATATTGGATTCAATATCATCTCAAATTTTGAATATATTAATACCAAATAGTCAAGTATCAGGATTTAGTGATACATACTTTTCGGTATATCCATTTCAAAGAATTTCATCAAATTACTCTACATTGCAAGATGGAGAGAACTTTGTTGCGAGAAAAATAATAATAATTAGTAATTTAGTACAACAAAAATAGAATAAAATGGCACAGCAAATTTTAGGATCATTGCAGAATGTTGAGATTGATGTAGCTGGTGGCTCATCATACCTCAACTTGGTATGTCTGCGTACCTCATCTGTAAATACAACGGTAGATTCAACCACAGAGCAAACAAATTGTGGCGCATTGACAAGTGTAGCAGAACCAACAATGAGTGTTGATTTTGATGCAATTTGTGAAGTTTCTCCAAGCGTTTCTCAAATTTCTTATGAGTCTCTTTTGGCAGCTATGGTAGCTAAAACACTTATAAGCGTAAGAGTTCAGAACCCAGTTGTTAGTGGTTCAAGCGCAGGTGCTACCTATTACCATCAGTTCCTTGGATATATCACATCTTTGACATTAAATCAGTCAACTACTGAATTTATAAACTTCTCTGGAACAATTACCTCTACTGGTACACTTGATGTTACACCTTAATTATGAACTACACTACTATTACTATAAATAATACTAAGATTGGACTTAAATTTGGGATGGCATCTTTCAGATACCTTTCCGATAAGTTCGTAGAAGGCAAGGCTTATACAAATAACGAGTTAAATGAGATTGGGATTGCCCATATTTTATACTCAGGTTATTATAACAATTGCCTTATTAAGGATGTTGAGATTGAGCATAGTTTTGAGTCTTTTGTTGATTATATAGAAGCTAATTTGAACAATGAAATTGTACTATCTGAGATAAAAGATACAATACAAATTTGGAGTCAAAACGAGTTTCTTATGCCGAAAGAACAACCAAAGCAAGAGGCAAAAAAAAAGATTACTCGTGGGAAGAAATAGAAGAATTTGCATTTGGTGACTTATGTTTACTGCCAAATAATTTCTATGCAATTAGTCCTAGAGAGTTTTCTTTAATGATAAGAGGAAGTGAAAAACGTAAGGTTGACACTTATAAGCAAACGAGACTTTTGATGTTTACAATGGTGCGGTTGATGGGTGATCCAAAGACCGCACCAAAAACACCAGAAGCATTGTGGGAGTTGCCAGGAGATGAAGAAAGTGGCAATGTGATGAGTGAGGATGAGATGCGAGAAATATTTAAAAGGTTAGGAAAATGAGTATTAATATACCTATTAATGGAGATGCTTCTGGTTTACAAGAAGCGGTAAAAATAGCTACCAATTCATTGAATGGGTTAAAAGCTCCTGCCGCTAATGGGGCAAATGCTTTATTTTCTTTAAGTCAAGTAACAAGAGATTTACCATTCGGATTTATTGCGATTCAGAACAACTTACCATCTGTTATTGATTCATTTGGTAAATTGACAAAAGATGCTGGTGGTGTTGGGGGTGCTTTTAAATCAATTGGTGCATCATTAATCGGCCCAGCTGGTTTGTCATTTGCTTTTGGTGCAGTTATATCTGGCGTTACTGCATTGATACAAAAATATGGGTCACTTGGTGAGGCAATGAACGCAATCCTTGGTTTATCACCTAAGATTAGCGCAGAACAAAAGATTTATAACGAGGAAACAGCAAAGGCAGCAGGTAATGTTGCAGCAGAGTCAGCAAAAATTGATATTCTTGTAAAAGCACTTACCAATTTAAAGAATCCCCAAAAAGATAGACTTGCTGCATATAATGAGTTAAAAAAAGTTTCACCAGATGTAATTGCTGGTATTAAAGATGAAAATGCTTTAACTCAAGCATCAAGCAAATTAATTTTAGAAAATGCAAGTGCAAGACAAAATCTTTTAAAGTTAAAGATTCAAGAGGCTGGTATAACATCAGTCCTAAGTAAAAATGCAGAAGAATTAGCAATAAAGCAAGAGCAACTTAGGGTTGCTAATTTGGATGCTGCTAAAGCACAAAAAGATTTAACTAATAGTCAAAAGCAAAATTTAGTTACTGGACTTGCAGCTGTACAACTACAACAAAACGCATTTGGTAAATATAAAAGTTCTGCTCAAGAAGTTAAAAATTTAGAACTTGAGATTAAAAAACTACTTGGAACTCAAGACCAATATATAAGTCAACTTGATCCAATTGTTAATAATATTGCAAAAGCTAATTTAAATACTACTCAATTAGTTAAATCTACAAAAGAATTAAACAAAGCACAATCTGATATTGGCAAAACAACATCTGGTGACATTCTTGGTGGTACTATTGTTGCTGATCCTGCTAAGCTAACTGCTGCATTGCAAGGAAATGTAAGAATAATAAATGCATCTATTGACAAGCAGTTAAGAGATGAATATAGTAAAAGGAGAGAGGCTATATCAAAAGGTATAGGCGCACCAACAAAAATAGATGGTAAAGGATTTGGAGTAATACCAAGTGAGGAATTGCAGAAGAATATAGCAGAAGTCAACAATTATAGAAATAGTATAATAGAAAAGTTCAACTCAACAAGAGATGCTTTGACTAATGTATTTTTTGCTCCAATGTCTGATTTGTTTTCTAACTTTCTACAAACTGGTAAGTTTGCATTTAAAGATTTTGCAAAAACAATTTTACAAACTATATCACAAATTGTTGCTAAAATTATTGCAACTGGTATAATTAAATTAATTACTAATATATTAGTTCCAGGTTCAGGTGCAATTGTTGGTGGAGTAGGAGGTGGAAGTGGATTTTTAAAATCACTTGGCGGATTGTTAGGAATTGGAGGTGTAGCTGCTCCATCATTTGTAGGTGTAGGTGCAGGATCAATTGGAATGACTGGTAGTGTAAATATGGTATTGAGAGGTAGTGATTTAGTGGGGTCAATCAATCGTACAAATTCAACAATTAACAGAGTTGGCTAAAGCAGAAAAATATCGTTATAGTTTCAAGACACTTGAAGGTCAGACTTGCACAGTTAGGTTTGAGTTTGAAGGATTTGTTGGTTCATCTACTACTTTGATAGGTGCTGACCAACCATTCACACTTGGTGAGTTTAATACGGATGAGAATATATTTAAGCCAATAAGGGCGCAATTAGCAACAATGAACATAATAGGGTCAGAAAGTGGTGTAACTACTGATGACTTTATGATGGACAATGATAATGATGTAATCGTTTATTTTGATTTTGGCACTTGGGGCAATTATTGGATAGGATATTTGACTCAAGATGACTTTCAAGAGACTTGGATTGACACCAACCACATTTTAACGCTAAGAGCAACAGAGGGTCTTGGATTGCTAAAAGAAACACAACTTGGCAATAATGGTGCTGAATTGATTGGAACTTTCACACCTTTTCAGATTATTGAGTATGCAATGCAAGGAGCAGTCCAAAACTTTGTAGACTATAAAATATATTCAAATCTGTTCTATGCCTCAATGACTGATGGGGCATTGTACACAGGATTTGATCAATGCACAATTGATGCAAAGGCATTTCAAATTAATGTACTTCAATATGATGACTCTTATACTGCGATTGAGAAGCTAAACACAGCTTGGAATCAGACAATTTATATGTATAGGGGCAAATGGGTTATATTTAGGATTGAGGAACTTTACTGCCCTACAACAGAGAATATAAGAGGATTTAGGTCACTTCTTGGCACAAGGACACTCCTAAATGATAGATATGATGTGAACGTAGGTGTTGGAGAAAGCGTAAAGCCTATCACACCAGAAATGCTTAGATTCTTAGTTAGAAGGACTAAGCAAGATATTGTTCAATATAATTATGAACCTATAAATGAAATAGTGCAAAATGGTTCATTTGCTAGGGGTTCATTCATTAGTGATGTATCAAATGTTAAGTCATACAATTTAGATAGTTGGACTTGGCAACAAGGAGGCACAAGTGCTGCTCCTACATTCACAAGTGCTACAACACCATCGTCAGGCACACTTACAAGGGTTGAGGTTTATGATGGTGCTTATGGTATTTTGGAGGATAATTATGTGAGATTTGATGCTGTTAGTGGATATTATAGATGGATTAAGTCAACAGACCTTGAGATATTACAAGGTGAAAAAATTAGTTTTAGTGTTGATACAAGATACAAAAATGTATTTACTGATGATGGAGAGAAACGCCAAGCCTATATTCTTTTATATGGTAATGTGAATAATTACTATTTAAAAGCTGATGGCACATGGGTTCAAACCAATAGCACATTTAGCACAAATGAGAACTATTTAGGCACATCATACCTAACATCTGGTGATCCATTGTATAGTGATTGGATTACTCTTAGTGTTGACTCTCAACCTTGTCCTGACTTTGGCATTATAAATATTATTTTGCTCAATGACCATAGGACTTGGGAGAGTGGTGGTCAGGAGTCTTGGTATAAGTCACTTCAAGTGCAAATATTGACTGGATTTAATGGGCAATATGAAATTGATATAACAGGAGTTCAGTCAATTTTCACCAAGGCAGCTACCCTAAAAATGGTTGACCAAAGTGAGATTTATTTTGATGATAGCTTTTCAAACAACTACAAAGGCACACTTTTAAGGTCTGATGGGGTATCTCTAACAGATAGGCAATGGCATAGGAGTAGATATCCATCAGAGATATTAGGTTTTAGGAAGGAGAACGCGGTTGCACATTGGCAGTTTAATAGGATTGATAGGAACAAGATTGATGCTAACTTCTTTGGATTGACTTGGGATGATGGCACTCAACCAATAGGTTTGATCAATACCATTAAATTTGTTGATGATGACCCTAATAAGGTTTATGCTATTTTGAACCTAAAAGAGATTGATTTCGCCTCCTCAACTTGGAGTGCAACTTTACTTGAGGTATTTGATAATGATAGGGATGTTGATGACTATGTATTGAAAAATTTTGATGCCGACCCAACAAATAATACCTATATTGGCATTACTAAAGTTCCTTGGACTATTGTTTCTGCTGCTGATTTTACCATCGCAACTGGCAATACATTCACTTACACAGGGTCTACATCAATATCAGTCAACATAGATTGTGAGGTTAATGGTACAATAAACTCATTAACAAGTGGCACAAGTGTAACTTTTGATTTTATTATAAATGGGGTATCAAAGGCACAGCAGATAGTTGATTGCACTACTTTACCGACTTTATTCACATTGAATTTGAATAATATATCTACTATCAACTCTGGTCAAACTATGTATGTAAGCATTTCAAATAATGTTGATGAGATCAATATAGGATTAGGTAACTTGACATTTAGTTACTATGTGCCAGGCACACCTACTTATGACCCTTATCAAGATAAATATATATATCAATAATGGCAGACGTAGTAAAAGCAGAAGGGTTAGTTATAGCATATCTTTTTGAAGATAATGTCTATCCATTGGCTTGCGCCAAGAATTCAACGCTTACAATAAGCAGAGACTTTCTTGAGTTAGCACCCAAGACAAATGGTTTATATCGTGAGTACATCCCTGCAAGAAGGAATTTTACGATAAGCGGAAATGGATTGGTAAAGATGGCGCAGAATTATATGCAACCATTTGCCTTTTTTGAGGAGTTTTTTACAGGAACAGACACAAAATATACAGCTTATTTAGATATTATTGATGCTCAGAATAATTATAGGGTATTTGAGTTTGATTGCTATATACAAGACTTAACACTTGACTCAACAATTGGGTCAAATGCGACATATAGTTACAACATACAAGGAACTGGTGCATTCACAGAATTGACAGTTGTGGATACTTACACCGTATCAAGTGGCACAATTACTGGTCGTGATACTGATGATTACAAACTTGTTGCAGTTGGTTATGGTGGCAAGTGGTATTATAATTATGCCGTAACTGAGCCAACCCCAGGTACATTTGTTATATCACTTGGAACTTCATTAAATGGTACATCAGTTAAGGCAGCATATATTGCATTATAAGCATAAAAAATATTAAATTTACATTATGATAGGCGAACATAATTTAAGGCCGATAAAGAAGGGTGACACATGGGTAATGACCCTCTCATTTTACGATGATGAGTGCGAGACTACGCCTATCAATGTAAGCACTTATGTATTTAAGTTGCAAGCAAAAAACTCAGCAGGAACGGTCATGATTGAGTGGTTGGATGCCGTATTTGTTCAAATTGACAACTATACAAGAAGGGTTAGCTTAACTCCTACTACTACTAACTCGTACACAGCAGGTGAATATACTTATGAATTGCAAGTAGCAATCGGTACAAATTCATATACTTGGATGCAGGGATATGTGCAAGTTGAATCGCAAATAACATCGTAGATGGCAACAATTATCAAGATACAATATAACGTTACTAACCCGACAATAAAAGTAACGTATGATGTTACCAATGTGACAATTGGTGGGCAAGAAATAGCACCTGTGTATATCAACATGGACTATTCTAGCTCAAGTGCCGTTACCGTTATTACAAGCGTAGGACTAACAATGCCAACTGGGTTTAGTGTGGCAAATAGTCCATTGACATCATCTGGAACGCTTGCCGTTACATATAGTAGCGGATACTCACTCCCAACCACAACCAAGCAGTCAGAGTGGGATCAAGCCTATAATGACAAGATAAATAGCGCATCAGTCACAGGTACATCCACAAAAACATTAACACTCAACCAACAAGATGGCGGTACAATCCAAGCATCTTGGAGTGACATAGATACAGGACTCACATCAGTAGGTCTCTCAATGCCTAGCGCATTTAGTGTATCAAATAGTCCATTGACAGCCAATGGCACTATCTCGGTAACTGGGTCAGGCACAACACTTGAGTATGTTCGTGGTGACGGTAGCCTTGCTACCTTTCCTGCACTTACTGGCTACGTTCCCTACACAGGTGCAACCACAAACGTTGATCTTGGCGAGTATGAACTTAAAGCAGGACAATTAACGCTTGATGTATCACCAACTGGAACAGCTGCCGTAGGTACAACAAGGTGGAACAATACAATAGGAAGTAGCGAGACAACCCTAAAGGGCGGTAACGTTATTTTAAAGAATGGTGTTGACTTGGTGGCGAGGGTAGTGAATAAGGTATCGCCTAACACCACTCTAACAAAGGCAGCCTACCAGGCGGTAAGGGTAAGTGGAGCGCAAGGGCAGAGACTCGCAGTTGCATTCGCACAAGCAAACAACGACAATAATAGTGCTGACACAATAGGACTGGTTTGTGAGACAATTGCAACCAACCAAGAAGGATTTATCATTACAGTTGGTCAGCTTGAGGGTATCAACACAACAGGCAATCTACAAGGCGAGACATGGACTGATGGTGATGTGCTTTACCTTTCTCCAACCACTGCTGGTGCAATCACAAATGTCAAGCCAATAGCACCACAACACCTTGTCATCATTGGGTATGTTGAGTATGCTCATGCCAACAATGGTAAGATATATGTCAAAGTGATGAACGGTTGGGAACTCGGCGAGTTGCACGATGTGACAACTGTTGGTGCTACCAATGGTCAGGTGCTAAAGTATAATGGCACTATTTGGGAGCCTTCAAGTGATGTGGGAATCACTTCACTTAACTCATTAAATGCAACCAGTCAGTCATTCGCGGTTGGTACAAGTGGAACTGACTTTGCGATTAGTTCAGCAACTTCAACGCATACATTTAACCTTCCAACGGCAAGTGCAACCAATAGGGGTGCATTGAGCAGTTCGGATTGGAGTACATTTAATGCAAAGCAACCTGCCTTAAATGGCACAGGTTTCGTAAAGATTAGTGGAACGACAATAAGTTACGATAACTCAACTTATTACCTTGCCTCAAATCCAAGTGCTTATATTGCATTGACAGCACTTAGTGCATCAGCACCTTTGTCATATAACAATACAACTGGTGCTTTTACCATTTCTCAATCAAGTGGTAGTACTAATGGATATTTGAGCAGCACAGATTGGAGTACATTTAACAACAAGCAAAGCACCATCACCTTGACAACAAGTGGTTCAAGTGGTGCGAGTACGTTCATATCTAACACATTAAATATCCCCACCTACACTTTGTCTGGGTTGGGCGGTGTTCCATCAACAAGGCAACTCACAATAAATGGTACTGCGTATGATTTGAGTGCTGATAGGTCTTGGTCTGTTGGTACTGTTACAAGTGTTGACCTAAGTGTTCCAACTGGGTTCACTATTGCGAACAACCCTATCACCACATCAGGAACTCTTGCTATTGCATTTGCAAGTGGTTACTCATTACCAACTACATCATCTCAAACAAATTGGGATGCAGCGTACAATGACAAGATAAATAGTGCATCAGTTACAGGAACTACAACCAAGACACTCACCCTTACTCAACAAGATGGAGGCACAATAACTGCCTCATGGACTGATGACAACACAGATGCGGTAACAAGCGTATTTGGTAGGACTGGTGCTGTTGTGGCAACAAGTGGTGACTACACTACAACTCTTGTAACTGAGGGTACTAATTTGTACTATACAGAAGGTAGGGTAAGTGCCAATAGTGATGTGGCAGCGAACACAGCAGCGAGGCATAATGCGGTTACATTGGGTACTGCAAATGGACTAAGTTTAAGCACTCAGCAACTAAGCCTTGGACTCTCAAGTTCATCAGCAAATGGCGCACTTAGTTCAACTGATTGGTCGACATTTAATGCCAAGCAGAACGCTATCACTTTGACCACAACAGGGTCAAGCGGATCAGCAACACTTGTTGGTGCAACGCTTAACATCCCAAGTTACTCTGTGGCAGGACTCGGCGCAGTACCAGATAGTAGGACAATTACCATCAATGGTGAGGTGTATGACCTAAGTGCAAACAGGACATTTGAAGTAGGAGATTACGGAACTTTTTAAAGCAAAACAATGGCGTATAAGTTACAACTAAAGAGAGGCTTGACAAGTGCATTACCAACAGGAAGTGCTGG
>JACCDP010065057.1_pt1 | contig 29957 bp, 34 predicted proteins | sample 7445841 | NCBI WGS metagenome assembly JACCDP01 (sample SAMN15323441, study PRJNA562643) | freshwater metagenome | isolation source: river surface water | place: USA:Blue River Watershed | collected 2017-08-17 | reverse complement strand
GTACTTCGGTTTTCAAGACCGACGCGATAGACCAACTCTGCCATCCTTCCAATCGTTGTTCTAACTTGCAAGGTTATTTTTTATCATCTCTTTCTCTACAACGACTGAACTTAATCACATTTGTAGTCCGAATGTAGCGTTGGGTAATTACTCCGTGCTTCTATGTAACTCCATTTAACTTACCTTGTTACTAGGTGTGATAAAAAAATAGAACAACTTGCGGTCCCACCGGGAATCGAACCCGGCACTTTGCCGTGACAGGGCAATATTATAGCCGATTAACTACAGGACCGTTTTGATTCTAACTCATCTTAAGTTGCACCATCCAAGTCATTGCTCTGGTTGACAAAGTCCTCGTTGAGTTAGTCTCAATTGTTGCGAGAGAGGGAATCGAACCCCCGACCTAAAGGTTATGAGCCTTCCGAGCTACCGCTGCTCTATCTCGCGATTTGTTTTACAAAGATAGGAAATATTTTTTGATATTCCAAATCTTTTTTGTTGCGGGGCCGAGAATCGAACTCGGATGCGCAGGCTTATGAGACCTGGCGGGTTACCTAACCTCCCCGCAATTTGGGGTGTTCGACGGAATTCGAATCCGCACATAACGTGAGCCACAATCACGTCCCGAAGACCAATACGGGTTCCGAACACAGAGTCAAGTATTGGATTCGAACCAATGTAGAGGGTTTTGCAGACCCGCACCTAACCACTCGGCCAACCTGACTTATTGTTCACTTTTTTTATCTGTTCACGAATCGTGAACAAGAGATTTTTGTGAACACTGAGGTCTCTAAAGGATTTGAACCCTTACCAAAACATCCGTAGTGTTTCGTGCTCTCCGTTACACCAAGAGACCTTATTTACTTCCATTGCGTTCTCCTTGTGTGTTTCCACGTTCTGAACGCTCTCCTTTTATGGGATTCAATCGGTTTCCCATTACCGTGTCTTCCGTGAACAAAAGTTGGTGAGCAATCATAATACCAACTTCCATTTCTCTTCTGACATATGAAACAATAATCGTGTGATTGTTTCATTCTCTTTACTCTGTACTCTTTGTTTGTCATATGCTATTAGTTTACCTAATGCATATCGAATTCTTTTTTCATAATATTAAATTTAGCACGGGTAGAGAGATTCGAACTCCCATCGAAGGTTTTGGAGACCCGTATGCTGCCGTTGCACCATACCCGTGTGTTGTGACCCCGCTGCGACTCGAACGCAGGACTCCTACATTAAAAGTGTAGTGCTCTAACCAACTGAGCTACGAAGTCATACTAACATTATTTTTGCACAATAAACCAATCAACTTTATTGTGCAATTTTATGTTATTGTGGAGATGATTGGTTACGCTCCAATTCCTAAGGATTTTCAGTCCTTCGCTTCTACTAAGTTAGCTTCATCTCCTTATGTTGAAATGGTGGGACTCGAACCTACATCCTCCTCGGTATCAGCGAGGTGCTCCGACCATTGAGCTACATTTCAATTACACTGTGGACACTGTGGGAATCGAACCCAAACACTCTGATTGCAAATCAGGTGGTCTGCCGTTGACATCAGGCCCATAAAACAAAAAACCCTGAGATTTTGAAGTCTCAGGGTTCGTATATAATGCTTAATTACAATTTATATATGTGTGTCTCCGAGACTATTGGACATAGAACGCTCATCCGCCCATTTTGAACAGATAATAAACGACATTGTATGTGTAATTTGTCTCATTGAATTCTTTTTTAATCTTTTGTTTTACAAAGATAATAATAAATACGTATATAATCAAGAAAAGTTCAAAATATTTTTTAATTGTTTAAATAACGTCGGCAAAAGATGCCCAAATAAATTAACTGTGGATTAGTACTGATAGTGACTTCTGTCATATTTATTGATATGACAAACAGACTAAACGTATCGTTCTTACCGGTACTGTATATCCTCTTTATAGGGGTACTGGTAAGGATTTTCCAACCGATTGAGGACCCAAAATCCGTCTACGTAGATAAAGTAGAGAATAAAGTTGTTATTGGTAAACTAGCCAATAACAGAAACTTAGCATTTGGTGCTAAGAACATATTCCAAGAAATTTTACAGGATAAAGATTTTGTCATTGTTGAGGACAAAGAAAAAGCCGACTTGGTTTTTTCTGCGGAAATTTTATTCTTCGATGTGAACAAGACTAAAACAAATATATCTGTGTTTCACTCAGATAAAGAAGAAACACTTGTGGTTATGAAAGGTAGATTAACTACTAAAGAAGGTAAAAAAATTAAAGAAGCTGTTGCTGAGGAATCAAGTTCTGAAATCTCAACATCAACATTAATAACTGATGAAGGAAGCGATAAAATAAATCAACAAGCTCTTTCGTCGGCAATAAAGAAAACTTGCGAAACACTAATAAACAAGGTATTTTTTAACAAAAAGTAAAAATGAAAAAACTAATTTTATTTTTAGGGATATTCTTAATATCTCTTTCATCATTTGGTCAATTGACAATCAGTCAATCTTTTTCACCGAACACAAACCTAAAAGTTGGGGACACTATAACGGTGTCTTATACTTTAACAAAAGGTCAAGTGATTAAAAACCCACGTTACCTATGGTTTAGATACCAATATAATAATAAGGCATTAAATTATCTATCAACAACATTCAATCAAGGAGCGTCTGCACAAACATTCTATACAGGTTGGTCTAACTACAAATTTACACCAAATGGCGGAGCAAGTGATAATGATTTAAATGTTCAATATGGTTTAACTCCTTGGAATTATGCGGTAAATGCAGATTGGAATGTTGGACAATTGACAGTTCAAAGAGCGGACGCATCTATTAGTGGTTTGATAGCTACACAAAAATACACACTAAAAGACCAAAACACATACAACAATATTTTCAGATTAGACTTAGCAACAGGTACAGATACTACCGGTGCAAATGTTGGGACAATATATAGCGGTGGTTGGACATCGTTATCTGGTGTTGTTGGTAACACGTCTCAATTTAAAGTAAAAGTGTTATTCCCACAAGGATATACAATTACAGACCATAGTGTACAATTGATGAGATTACAATCAAATGGTAGTGGTAATATAGATTGGTCACAACAACCAATAGCACAATTACCATTAGATGCTAGTGGTGAGGCGTTATTTACAACGCAAGTTAAGGTTGGTGATTCTCTTGGTGTATTTGTAGGTCCTGCAATGACAAAAACTTGGATGAATAATATTGTAACAGTATCAGACGCTTATAAAGCATTCTTAGGTCATTCACAAACTGATATTAGTGGTACACCAAACTTCTTTACTTTACCTGTATTGGAAAAGAAAGTTGGTAAAGTAACAAATAATGCCAATGCATTTGGTGAAGCCGATTCATACGCACTATTTGCTCACGTAATGGGACAAGATATGTCATCGGCAGCAATGATTCCAACAAGTACATCAACATCTGTAAGATGGTATAGTGGTTTATTAAATCAAAGTTGGTTAGATGGTGTGGTTAAGAATAAAGTTTTAATTGATTCACCAATAAAAGAAGTATACGCGGTATTTGCTTGGGGTGGGGATTTAAACTGGTCACATTCTTCGGACCCTGCGGTAATTGCAAGTAGAATAAGTGCTGGACAATACACTAACTCAGTAAATCAAATTAGTACCAACTCAATAAAAACAATGAGTTCATCTATGTCGATGTCATATAAAACTGAAGCAATTGAAACTGCGAAGTTAAGTGTAACATCTACAATTGAAGGTGGTAAAGTTGTTTTAAGTACGACATTAACTAAAGAAGGATTGGCAGGTTTGGAAGTCATTATGAATTATGACCAAACAAAACTAACATTAGATAATATAATTTTTGATAGTGGTTCAAACATAACCAATTTTTCAACAAACAAAGATGGTAGATTAACATTTGGTTCAATTGACCAAATTAAAACCGCAAGAATTAAAGTTGGTACACCATATAAGTTAATATTCACACCTAAAGAAACTTTAACAAATACTGCGGGTTTATTCTACTTTGTTTTATCTGATGCTGTTGATGGTTCAGGAAACAAAATAAATTTAATAGTAGAATAATTTATGAAAAAACTATTAGTAATATGTTTTTTACTAATCTCATTTTTAGGGTTCGGACAGAGTGTATCTGCTCCGGACTCTAAATCATTTACACCATCTACCAATGGACAGGACGCTAGCGGGTTTGTGTTGAATGGATTTAACTCTACCGCAACACTTCTAACATCAATAAGTTTAATTAACCCATCAGCAGGAACCACATTTTACTTGAATACAACAACAGGTTTAACTGCAGCAAGTGGATTTACATTAACAGGCAATAAAACTCGTTTAGTAGTAACGGGAACAATGGCAAATATTAATATTGCGTTGGCGTCTCTAAAAGTAAATACGGGTTCAGTTGTAGGTAACGTTCAATTATCAATAGCAGCAACTGTAAATCCCGTTGGTTATTATTACAATGGTGTAAATGGTCACTTTTATAGACCTATATCATCAGGAGCATTTTATTCTGCCGCAAAAACAGCTGCAACAAGTCAAACATTTAAGGGTCAGCAAGGATATTTAGTAACGATAACATCATCTTCCGAAGACCAATTTATTCAACAAAATGTACCTCAACAAAATATATGGTTTGCTTTAAGTGATGTACTACAAGAGGGATATTGGAGAATTGATGCGGGACCTGAAGCAGGAACTTTAATCAAAACATCAAACGGACAAACTGCGGGAAACATACAAGGACAGTATAACAACTGGGCACCTGGTGAACCAAATAATTCAGGTGGAGAACACTATGCCGTAACTAAATGGGGTGGTGGTTCTCAATGGAATGATTTACCAAATAATTTTAGTTGTGCTTATGTAGTTGAATTTGGAACTTGGGCTAACCCTGATGATGCAACATTTACTGAATTCTATACAAATAGTGTAACTCACTCAAATGGTGATGTATTAAGAGCATCATTCAATATAGATTTTGGAACTAATGTAGATGAAACTAAATTCACAGCAAGAGGATACACTTATACAAATAATATTTGGAATTTAAATAGTGGAACCGCAAAACAATTAAGTGGATTGGGTAAAGTTGATTTAACATCCAATTTAGATACTGCTAAAATAAGTAGTGGTGGAATTAAAGCAAACACAACATCTGGGCAAACTGAATGGTGTGTTGTGTATGATTACGATGTAACAAATCAAAGGTATAGAATTGGTATCGATAGTAGAGAAGTAAATGGTATTTTATCGGACCCAACCACAATCAATAGTTTACAATTATTTGATTTATGGAACGGACCTGTAACATTTAATTCTTATGACCCAAATGGTTGGACGGAAGTTTATGTTTATACCCAAACTCAATTCAATTTTAATGGTTCATCTTTTGCTTCTAATATAAGACAGGGTAACGGATTTTATGGACTACAAGCCGAATTTACATTTTCATCAATAAGTGCGTATAAACCACACGGAATTGAGTTGACTCATTCAAACCAAACCGAACTAAACACATTGTATAATAGTATTGTAGGTGTATCGGATGTGTATTTGGCGTTTAAGGAATTAGCCGATGGTGGGTTATTTGGAAATCAAACTGGATTAGGATTAACAAATGGTATTCAATATTTAAATGCAGATGTAGATGGTAATGGTGTGTTCAATGAAGCAGACACATATAAATTATTACAACATCTAACAGGTGTTCAAACACTTTCACAATCCACCGCATTAACTTATTTGATGAAATTATATAATAAATCAGATTATGATGCAATAACAACCAGTAACTGGGGAACTCAATTTAATTCAACTCGTAATTTGATTCCGTTTACATTGGGTGGGTTAAATAACACATACAATATAAGTGTGACTTGGTTAGGTGATGTAAACTTATCTCATTCGGCACAACAAACGGTTAGTAGTGTTACAAGTAATTCGATTAGAACGATGAGTGTGATGAGTAATGTGATATCAAACGAAGTTAGTGCAACGTTTATGAGTGAAAATGTAGGTGGTAAATTAGTGGTAACTATTTCGGTAGACCCATTACAACAAGAATTGGTAGGAACGCAATTTCAATTAAACTACGATAATACTGCGTTGGAATTTCAAAAAGTAGAGTTTACAACAAAAGGTAACCCAACTAATTTCGGAACTGATAAAGGTAACTATGTAAAGATAGGCTCATTGATTACCGATGGTTCAACTATATTAGATAAAACAACCGAATACAAAATAACATTTGTACCAAAAATAGGATTAAACGGAATTTTGGGATTAACATCAATTTCTTCGACCGACGCCGTTAATAAAAATGGGTCACAATTAAAAATGAAAATAAACTAATGAAAAGGATATTATTTGTATTTCTAATTTTATTGTGGGGGTGTACTAAACCTGAATTACCAACCCCAAATCCTCCGGTTGAAAAGATATTCAGTGTGAGTGAAAGTAGTGTTACTGACGGACAATCCATTTATTTTGATTTACCATCGGCAGGGGTTTACACCTTGACATTAGTGGATGTTACCACGGGACAAGTGGTTAGTAGGGAGAGATTTGCGGGGCAATCCGGTGAAAATGTAAAGAAAATATATACCAAATCTATAATGTCGAAGTATTTATATTTGATACTTGCTTCGGAAGACAAAACAGAAATAAGTAAGACAAAACTAACACTAAACTAAAATGAAAAAATTAATCTTAACGGTATTCGTGCTATTTGCCCTTACGGGGTGTTATAAAGATGATTTACTTCTTCCTGATATTAAACAAGAAGTAAAACCTGAATTACAAATATCCGAGAATATCGGTATTAAATTATCAACGGTATTTGTTACGAGTGAAGTATCAATGAACGTTAAACTTGATAAGTCAGGTACGGTAACGATAAAGATTTTCGATATATCCAATAAAGTGGTTTCAAAAGAAACTGTTTCAGTTAAAGAGGGTGATAATATATTGAAGGTATATACCTCAGCATTACCATCATCAGCGTATAGAATTGGATTGTTTGATAGTTCAAACAATATGTTGGGTATAACAGACTTTAATAAAATAAATTAAAAAACAAACAAATATGTCAGAAGAAGTAGAAAGCACAAATGACGGTACTTGGTCAGGTCTTAAGAAGACTATTATTGGCGTTGCAACAACTGCCGTAATGGGATTAGGTACTTGGGGAGTAACTCAAATAACAGGTGGTGATAAAGAAGCGGCACCCGCAGCGGCACCAGCTCCCGTAATTAACATCACTAACTCTAACCAACAAGCTCAACAAGCTGCTGGTGGAAACACTACCATAATTAAAGAAAGAGTTGTAGAAAAACCGGCAGCTGAAAAGGTTAAACCTACCAAGAAAAAGGAAGGTGACGAGTTTAAAGAAGAGGCTCCTAAATGGTAATATAATATGGAACAAAAACCAAGTGGATTTAGAGAATTATTAGGTAGTATGATGAAACGCAGATGGTTTATCACTGCCATTGTACTAGGAGGTTTTATGATTATTATAATGGGTATTTTTGGTGCCATTATAGGTCAAACCGCCATAAGTGGAGAATGGAAAGAACTTCTTCTATTATTATTGGGTGCTTTTATCGGTTCTTATGGTAAAATCATAGATTATTGGTTTAGTGATACCGATAAGGACAAAATGTTGGTACAAAAAATGGATGAGGAAGATGGTGTGTCCTTAAGTAATACAGCTGATATGCCAAACAACCCAATTGTACCAATGTCAACCGCACCGTTAGTATTACCGAAGACCGAAGAAATAGTAACATTACCTAAAATATCGGAATTACCTACCGAAAAGAAGGGTGTTGAAATCGATGAAGATGGTGATGGTGTTATGGACGGTTTAGATTTTGATGGTGATGGTAAAATTGACGAATATTTTACACATAGACAATGTGAACACGTTTGGGGTGACTCAGATGGTGACGGAGATTTAGAATGTCTTAAGTGTGGTAAAATAAAAGACCCTGAATTAGATGACAATATGGAAGGGTAATAATTAAAAGACAAAAAAACAAAAACTATGGGATTTTTAAAAGAACTTTTTAACGACAATAATACAATAAATGAAAAATCAGTTGTTGGTTTTGCATCATTTGTATGTATGGTACTTGCTTTAATAGTTGACTTGGTAACAGGTTGGTTAGGTAAAGAATTACTGATAAATGAATTTATTTTCGATGGTTTCTTAGTAATAACGTTAGGTGCTTTTGGTATTGCGTCCGTGGACAAATATATCAATAACAAACACAACAAAAAGGAAGATACCGAAGAATTAGAAGGATAATAAAATTGACAAAAAAACTAAATAATGGTAAAGTTAATTAACAAAATCTCAGAAAAAATACTATCAGTGTTCTTGACACTTGGTTTAGTTTTTGTTTTCTGTGCATTTGGTGTACAAATGTTTTTCGTTTACTTAGAATTTTCAGGTAAAGAAGAATATCAAAGAAGAATAATCAACAAACTTGATGTAAAATTCGATGGTAGATGGAAAGATAACCCTGAAAACATTATGTACGAAGGGCCCGTAGTAAGTAAATAAACATATGATGAAAAAACTAATTTTAATTTTGGGTATTATACTTGTTAGTATAAACTCATTTGCACAAACGATAGGAAAAACAAAAACGGAAGATTTTAAAGCCGAATTTGAAAAGAAAAAAGACATTTCTGCGTTTATGGATTATGAAGGACCACAAATCCCAATTCAAATTTTAAAAGCAGGTATTTCTGACGAAGTATATGAAATGTATCCTGAATTAAAAGAAAAAAGAGTTGGTTTGGGGGTGGCGAATATATCTATGGAATATTTGGAAAACCTTAATCGTTTTATTTTCACTGAGGATAAAACAGAAATTAAGAATAGAATGGTGAAACAATTCCAAGCATCTCAAGCAGGTATATCTGAAGATAAATTAGATGGTAGAGGTAAAATTCGTTTAGCCAAATATTTTGTTACAATTGAATGTTATGATTATTCAATATCTGAAGATGAAACAATTAACCTAAAGGACGGAATTAAAGATAATATGGTAACTCGAATTGGTTTACAAGTAAGATTTACCGATGCGGAAACGGGGGCTATGTTTGGGGCTTCAGGATTGGGTGAAGCAAAAACAACTCGTGAATTGACATTATTATCCGACGCAACTGTTGACCCCATAAAATTTAATCAATCAACAATATCAATAGCAACTAAAAAAGCTCTTGATATCGCTTGTGCGAACATCTTAGATAGAATGATTAAAAAGGGTATTTTCACTAAATAACATTTTTAACATAATATGATTAATAAAAAAGGAGGCCTAAAGACCTCCTTTTTTGATATTTATTATTATGGTCGAAGTTGGAAAAATATACACGATAATAGATGTACCCGAAAACAACCCGTGTCAAAACTGTAAAACCTGTCTAAGATTAAGGATGATGGAGATGGGATTATATCCAAATGAAAGAATATATGTAAGTAAAAAATCTTTGGGTATGTGGGTTGTTGGAATACTTGACTCACGTAATAACATAATAAACACAATCGCACTTAGAGAAGAAGAGTTCGAACGAATGTGTTTAATAACATAATAAAAAATTTAACTATGAAAAAATTTTTAATTTTATTTTTATTGTCACCAACATTAGTATTTTCACAAGTTAGTAACTGGAGAAGTAACCCTCCTCAACAACAAAGGGTTGAATCACCAAGAATTCAAACACCACAAAGAAACGATATTAGTGATTGGAGAAGTCAACCACCATCAAGAGGTTATGATAGACCCACAAGAACAAAACCCGGTTCAAATATTATTATTCGTAATCAACCTATTTGGGGTTGGAATAGATGGGATATGTGGGGAGGTCCGGGATTTGGTTGGAATTATTGGTCACCAAGTTGGTATTGGAACGATTGGGGATACCGTCAACCTGCAAGAATATATGTTTACGAAAATGGTAATAGAGACACAATAAAAGGTAAGAATCCGGTAATTAGTTTTGGTATTCAAAAAACAACGGATAAACAATTTGGTGGGTTCTTCACAATAGGAAATAAGGGTTATATGATATTAGAATATAACGTAAGTACTGAAAGAGATAATTCCACATTTTTTCCTTACGGAAATATAACACGAGTAGATTTTCCAATGGTTAATGATTTGACCCAAAGAAGTAGTTTCTACATTGGTGCAGGTAAAAGAATTAAAAGGACCGGTGTTCATTTTATGGTCGGTAGATTTAATGAAAATGTAAAATGGAGAGGTAGAGATGATTTGGGGTATATTACTTTTCCTAAATATTTAGATAGATTCACTACAGTAAAAGTGGGAGTATTACACGATTTCAAAAACTTAACGATAAAGTTTGATTACGACCCAATAATCAATAATAAAACTTTTGGGTTGGGTGTAAATTTTTAATTTATGATTGATTTTGATTATAAAATTTATAAAATGCGTGATGTTTTAACTAAAGAAGAATATGATGAAGTATCGGAATTAGTTAAGAACTTTAAAATTGATTTGAGTAAAGTAAACTCGTCATTAGGATTTTTACAATGGTCAAATAAAATACAAAACGCATTTAAGATGAAACACCCCGATAGATACAAAAGAATGGTTGAATCTAATAGTTACAACTATAAAGATTATCAGTGTTTAGCGGAATTAAATAAAGAAATCGGGATTGACGAAAAAGATTATTTTAATTTTTTAATGACTTATAGAACCGAAGAATTAATGAGTAGTAGAATCGTAAAAATTTACGATAATGCTTTTAGAAACATTTTAACCGATGTGTTTAAAAAAGATGTCATTGATGATAGAGTACTTTTTGGTCACTTTAATGTTTATCCGAAAAATTCATTTATAGTAAATCATACCGATGGTCCGATGGCAAATGATAGATATTTCACCATCTTGTTTTTTTTGAATAGTGGTAGAAAATATGAAGATGGTTCATTGTTAAAAATATACACAAATAACGAAGTTGTTGATATTGTACCTGACTTTAATGATATTGTATTATTAGACCATATGAACTACAATTACTATCACGAGGTTACTGAAAATTTAATTAATGATGTTAGATATTCTCTTTATACTCCGTTTAAATTGGATGATTACAATAACAAATTAAAGCAAGACATTTAACTTTTGAAAAATTTAATAAAATCAATTTTAATATTATTTTTAATTTTCATTTCTAATGATTTGATTGGACAAACCTATACTCAAACATTTATAGACAAATGTACAGGTGAAAAAAAGATAGCAACCACGACAATGATGAATGGTCACGCCACAGTATCTTTTTATAACCAAGTGAGAACGTTCACACCATTAGAAGTACAAACAGGTGTTGTTCAAACTTGGTTAATCACGACAAAAGCAACGTATGAAGCACTTACTTGTCCCGTTATAAATAATCCGGTAATACAACAGGCAGTTGCAAATGCTGCCACACAGGCAGCAGCTTCCGCTGCGAGTTCCGCAGCATCATCTGCCGCAAGTTCTGCCGCATCATCATCAGCAAGTTCTGCAGCTTCGTCATCGGCAAGTTCCGCAGCTGCAAGTTCCGCATCATCAACACCTCCACCTACAACACCTCCACCATCAAGTAGTAGTTCTTCAACTCCTCCACCTGCAAGTGGTGGTTCATCTTCAAGTAATAGTAGTTCGTCATCATCTTCAGAGAGTAAAAGCAATTCATCTTCATCGTCTGAATCTAAATCAGAAGCAAAAAGTGAATCTAAATCCGAATCGAAATCGGAAAGTAAGAGTGAGGAAAAGAAAGAAGAAACTAAATCGGAATCAAAAGAAGAGAAAAAGGAAGAATCAAAATCTGAAGAAAAGAAAGAAGAGAAGAAAGAGGAAAAAAAGGAAGAAAAGAAAAAAGAGAAGGCGGCCACTTCAAACCCAATGCTATTGTCTTCTGATTTATCAACAATTGAATCGCCAGATGGTAGATGGTTACAATCTGCAACAATCGGTGTGTCAAAATCGTCTCTAATGGGTGATAAAAGTTATTCAGCGAACGCCGTTATTATGAGTGATTTGAAAACGTTTATAATAAGTGGAGGATATACTAAAATGGATTTTTCAAACGGTAAGTTAGATGCGATACACTCATATTCATCAGCATTTGCATATTTAAACGGTAACTATATGAACCTATTAGGTTACACTTACATAAAACCTACTTTAAAAAAGGGAGTGTTTGGATATAACGTCGGATTAATCAACTTATTACTTAACAATAGTGAAAAAGGAACTTATGACCACAATATGTCAACCTCAGTAGTTGCGTTTTGGACTAAACCATTCCAATACACTAAAAAGTTATCGATATCACCACAAGTGTTTACAATGTTTGCACCTATATCTTATAATAGTGAAACAAAAACAACAACCGTGAATAGACATATGGGATTTCTGTTAGGTGCATCATTTGATTACAAATTGAGTAAACGATTTGGTCTTAGTTTAAATTATAAACTAAGTGGTAACACAACACCTGGTTCTCCTTTTTTAAGTAACATACTAATTGGTAGTAGAATGATACTTTAAGCAACTTCTTTATCAATACGTAATGGTTCCGTATGTTGTCTTTGTTTTTTTGAACCATACTCTTTAGTTGTTTTTGAAATCGTCACTCCCAACGATGTGCAAAGTAAGAATATACCTATAATTAAATTTAACATATTGTATTTTTTTTATATAACTATTAGAAAAATACAAGAAAAATATTAGAATACCAAGAAAAATAGGATATTAACAAGAAGTTCTTTATATAGTACAAATAAAAAATCCCCAATGTGAAAACATCGGGGATTAATTGACAAAAAAACTAAACGTATCTCTTAACGATACATTTAAAACTTAAATTAATTTTTTGAATTAGTCAAGTCTTTGTGTAATTTAATTATTTCAGAACAAGTTTCATAATCTTCGTTTTGTTCGAAAAACGGCATCACATCCCTAATTAGAGATTTCGCGTCTTTCTTTGAAAATGTAAAGTCGGTGTCCCACTCTAATCCTCTAATTTTTGCGGTTACCATTAATGTGAGACTTTCTTTACTTGTTGTTTTAAGTTCTACAAATAAGTCAATAATTGACCTATAAATGATTTCCTTATTTTTACCATAAAAGTCATTAAAGTCCTTGTAAATCCCGTCAAGATTTAAAACTATGTCGGGTTGTGTTGTTTTTTTCTTACGCGCGTTGCTTTGGGTTGATTTAGACATAAAAATTGTGTGTTTGGGTGTAAGTAACTATTTGAAACAAAATAAGTAAAAATTTGTTACGTGACAAAATTTTTTTACCTACTTGTTGAAAACTTTTTGCTCGAGAACATTTATTCTACCCTTTAAATCGGCAACCTCATTTCTATAGTGTTCCACAATGAAAAAAATTGTAATCAACATACCTAAATTTATTAGGAAAAGGATGGTGTCTTTTGTTTTTTGGTTCATAGTGAGATGGTTTTTGATGAAAAATAAATGTTGGGAATGGGGGTTACCCACTCCCTTCATTAATTTACTTAACCTCAACAGCGGTTGCTGTTGTATCGGTCGTGACTGCGGTTGAATCTGTTGCTACTGCGGCAGAATCAACTTGAACTGCAGTTGAGTCAGTTGTTTCATTTGTGGTTGACCCTGAACCACAGGCTGTCATTGTCAATGTAACAATAAGAGCGAGTACTAAACTATATTTTTTCATACTAAAGTAAATATAAACAAAATATTTGGATTTACAAAATGAGCAATAAAAAAACCCCAACAAGGATGTCGGGGTTTTAAGGTCTTTCGGTGGATTCAACCCCACCTACTTTTGAAAAAAACGAAAGGTAATCGACAAAGAGAACCTCTGAGAATATAAATATATATACTTTATTAAAAAAGTCAACTATTTACAAAATTTTTTTAGATAAAATTAAAGATTCATCCTTAAATTTTACCGAAACGGTGGTATTTTCTTTAATGTTACCCTTTAAAATTTCTTCACTTAAGAAATCCTCACACAAATTCTGAATGATTCTTTTAACCGGTCTCGCACCATACTCCTCTTGTGAGTTTAAGTCAAAGATTCTATCAACAACAGATTTATCAAATGTAATTTTGTAATTTTTTTCAATCAATCTATTAACCAATTTCTTTAATTCAATGTCGATAATTACTTTTAATGTATCCGCATCCAAAGGATTGAACATAATGATGTCATCGATTCTATTAAGGAATTCGGGGTTGAATTGTTGCTTCAATGACTTTTGGATAATCGATTTTTTCACATCTGATTTTTGGGTTTCTTTACTTGAAGTTGAGAATCCCATACCATCTCCAAACTCAGATACCTTTTTGGCCCCAACATTTGATGTCATAATAATTAGGGTATTTGTGAAGTTAACTTTTCTTCCAAAAGAATCGGTCAAATGTCCTTCATCAAGAATTTGTAATAGGATATTGAATACATCTTTATGCGCCTTCTCAATTTCATCAAATAAAATAACAGAAAATGGATTGTTTTTAACTTTCTCGGTCAATTGACCACCTTCATCGTATCCAACATAACCTGGAGGAGAACCGATTAATCTTGATACGTTGTGTTTTTCCATAAATTCACTCATATCAACTCTGATTATTTTATTAGGGTCTCCGAATATCGTTTCAGCTAAAGATTTCGCCAAATAAGTTTTACCAACACCCGTTGAACCGAGGAAAATGAAGGAACCGATTGGTTTGTTGTTATCTTTAATCCCAACTCGATTTCTTCTAATTGATTTTGAAATGGTTTTGATTGCATCATCCTGACCAATTACTTTGGATGATAAGATGTTTTCCAAATTCAGTAATTTTTCGGTTTCTTTAGAATCTAATTTACTAATTGGGACACCTGTCATATCAGAAACCATATCGTAAACGTCCTCAACACTAACAGGAGTCTTATTTTCTTTTTGACTAATGGTCCATTTGTCTTTTTCGTCTTCCAATTTTTTAAAGAACTTTCTTTCCTCATCTCTAAGTTTGGCTGCCTTTTCATAATCTTGATTTTTCACCACCAAGATTTTTTTCTCTTTTACTTCATCGATTTTTTTCTTTAACTCCTCAATGATTTCGGGAATTTTCTTCGAAATCTTTTTATTAGAACCAAGTTCATCCATAATATCAATCGCCTTATCAGGAAATTGTCTATCGGTGATGAATCTTGCAGATAACATTACAATTGTTTCAATTACGTTATCGCCAAATGATACTTTGTGAAAATCCTCGTATGATGATTTTAAATTTTCTAATATTTCAATAGTTTCAGATTGTGTTGGTTCTTTTAAAATGATTTTTTGAAATCTTCTAACCAACGCACCATCTTTTTCGATATGTTTTTTGAATTCATCAAATGTTGTTGCACCAATACATTGAATTTCGCCTCTTGCAAGTGCAGGTTTTAAAATATTTGCAGCGTCCATTGAACCGCTCGCATTTCCAGCCCCAACCATAGTGTGTAATTCATCAATGAATACAATTACATTTGGATTTTCTTGTAATTCATTTAAAATTGCTTTGATTCTTTCTTCAAATTGACCTCTATATTTTGTACCGGCAACTAATGAAGTTAAATCTAATGATACCAATCTTTTGTCTAATAGATTACTAGGGCAATTACCTTTATGAATTTGTAATGCCAATTTTTCAACCAATGCCGATTTACCAACACCCGCGTCTCCAACAATTACAACATTGTTTTTCTTTTTTCTTGATAAGATTTGTGAAATCCTTTTAACTTCAATGTCTCTACCCACAATTGGGTCTATTTTACCTTCTTCGGCCAAACGAATTAAATCTCTTGAAAAATTATCAAGAATTGGCGTTGTTGAATTGGGTCTTTTACTTTTTTGATTTGGTTTCGCACCGTCCTCGAAGAAATCTACAGCCATATGTGTTTAATTTATCTTTTTATCTTTTAACAAACATAACAATTTTAGATTAAAAAACCAAATTCAAGACAAAATGTCTAAAAAAATGTCTAAGTAATGTCTAAATGTCATTTTTAGACATTTGGTAAAAAAATTGTTAATTGATTTTAAAAAATTATAACATATGATAACATTATTTAACGACCCATTTTTCAAAACCTTAGACACAGTGTTCGAAGGTAGCAGAATTCAGAGATTACCCGAAACAAGGGTTAATAAAACTGATTCCGAGTATGTTGTTACTATGTCGATTCCCGGCCTAACCAAAGAGGACCTAAAAATCTCAATTAAAGAGGGGATTCTAAAAATTTCATACGAAAAAAACGAATCTCATCAATTTGTTGAGTCGTTCACAAAACAATATCGTGTACCTGACGATGTTAAGGACAAGGATATTGAGGGGAAAGTCGAGAATGGTATACTAACCATTACATTACCATTGGATAAGAAGAAATCGTTAGAACGATTAATTTCTCTGAATTAAATTAAAACCCCGATTATTCGGGGTTTTTTATTTGATATTTATATAGTGATTGATTTATAACCTAAAATTTCGTATATTATAGTAATCAAATTAATTTATTATGGCAATACTAAGCGAAAAAATTGAAGGAAAAGAGATTATGGTTGAAATCAACTCAAGTAACCTAAAGAAGGCGACTTATAATACAGAAAGTAATCTTCTCACAGTTACATTTAATAATGGCTCTATTTATGAATATTACGAGTTCCCTTGGGAGAAGTTCACAAAATTTAGAATGAGTGAATCTCAGGGTAAATTTCTTAATACAAACATAAACGGAAAATACAATTATAAAAAGGTAGTATGATGAATAAGTCTTTGGTCGATGAGTTATTAGAAGATAGTGAATTAGACCAAAAGATAGTTAAGTCTTTTTACTCAAAGGATACTTTGTCCTCGGATATATTTGAGGGCACGGATGGTTCATATACAATGAATAAAGGTGTTAGAGAAAAATTATTAGAAATCTCTGATGCCTTTATTGATTTTATAGGGGTTGATTTCTTCATTGAGGACGTACATTTAACAGGCTCCTTATCAAATTATAATTGGTCAGAGTATTCGGATGTTGATTTACATATATTGGTCAATTTTGAAGACTTTGATAACCAAAAAATCATTAAGGAATTTTTCGATGCGAAGAAAAACAATTGGAATCAGAACCACGATATCAAAATTAAAGGTTATGATGTTGAACTTTATGTTCAAGATAGCAATGAGCAACACTTATCCTCAGGGGTATATTCTTTGTTAAATGACAAGTGGGTAGTGGAACCCAAAATTGGTAAACAATACATCGATGAAGACCTAATTCTAATGAAAGGAGAGGAATATGCTAAAATTATCGATGATTTAGTAAAAAAATCTGAGGACGGTAAAGATGTATCAAATGATGTTGATGACATCAAATCAAAAATAAAACAATTTAGACAATCGGGTCTTGAGAGTGGTGGGGAATATTCTTACGAGAATCTAACATTCAAACTACTTCGCAGAAACGGATACATTCAAAAACTTCTAGATATCAAAAAAGGGATTACAAATAAGAAATTATCCGTGAGTGAATCGTAATCCGTATATTTTTTGATATATCTATGTATTTATAGGATAAGAATAACTTCATTTAATAATATTAAAAAATGGGAGATTTAAAACCGCTTGGTAGTGAGAAATTAAACGGGGATGATAAATTAAAAAGAATCCTTGAACTCACCTACTACAAAAATGGCTCTAATAATACACAAACAACCAAAGCTGATTATATCGCAGAATCAACAACAGGTATCTATGGTATTGTAAAAGAAAAAGACGGATACTACGTTAAGAAAGGACTCAATGAAAGTTCCTTAGATTATATCGGTGGTATGTTTATGAAAAATAAAAATAGATTTTCTTCATACGCTGAGGCATTAAAAAGACTCTCGTTATTGAAGGGTCAAGAGGAAATATTGAATGAAGAAACAAAATATGTTTTAAAAGTCAACAAACCAGCAGCAAGTAATGAAGCTGCAGTTCCTCCACCACCAGCACCTGAAGCCGCTCCTGCACCTGAAGCCGCACCAATGGATGCGATGCCTCCGATGGATGCACCAGCACCTGAAACACCAGCTGACGCAGCGGCTGAAATGCCATTAGCATTACCACCCGCAGATGGTGAAGAAATGGGAGGGGAAATGGACGCAGCACCTGAATCTGGCGAAGACAAATTAAAAATTGTACAAAAGTTAACAGGTAAATTAGGACAGAAATTAAGAGATATTCAAGATGATATGGAAAGTGATGACATTAAGTACATCATTAATTCTGTTTTATCTGCCGTTAATTTAGATAAATTAGAAACTGAAGACAAAGAAGAAATTTTAGGTAAATTCGAAGACGAAGAAGATTTCACGGGTGAAGATGATATGGGTGATGAGATGGGAACTGAAGAAGTACCTGCAGAAGAACCTCAACCAGACGCTGAATTAGGTGAAGTAGATGGTATCGACGCTTTAGAGAATTTAATTAATATGGAATTCGATGAGGACGATGATATTGATTACACAATGGGTAGAGATGATGAAAATATGTTACCAAACCCAGAAAAAGAAATTAATATAGATGTTCCTCCAATGGAGCGTGAAAAAGAAAAAGTAAGAAAGAATAAATTTCACGTAGAACCAGGTGGTGAGGAAGATTTATATTACAGACAAGCATCATTTGATTCTGATTTTGGTGATGATGATGACGAAGATTTATTTGGTGATGGTGGATATGGTGATACTTTCCATTTTGACTTGAAAGAAGACGGAGAATTGGAAGATATGTATTCAGACGAAATCGATGATATCGATAGTAAAATAAAAGACCCTGAATTCTATATGGATGATGAAGAATCATCAGTTGAGGGTGAAAAATCGGGTGAGTCAATGTCAAAAGAAATTGATATTAACGAATTGACGGATATTATCAACAATAGTGTAAAAGAAACATTAAGAAAACACTTTGAATAAGAATGTATCTATTATATATCAATGAACTCGGAAAAGACTTTAAAGGTCAGCAACAATACGAATTTATATTCGGCGAGGATGTTGATGTATTAATGGATGAATGGTTTATAATTCCATCTTCAGGCAGAGCAGTTCCACCTGAATTAGAATTTATCGATTTGGTAGGAGTTTTAAAAAACTCAGATTTAAAATTAGATTTAGTTCAAAATTCAGATTATTTCGGGATGATAGATGCTGTAGATGGAATTATTGCTTTAGGATGGGAACCTTTTGATATACACGCAGAGGAGAGACCTATTAGGGTTTCTTTTCACTTTGGTGAAAATATTGAAAGTGTAACTAAAAAATTAGAAAGAAAGGGACTTCAACTAATAAATGAAGAAATTAAAATTGATTTATAATGAAACGTAACGAAATAATTCAAAAATTAATTAAAGAAGGATTCAGTCAGAATACCTTGGTTAATATGAGTGATAAACAAATATCAATGCTTTCTCAAAGAATTTTGAGAGAAGCTGCAGATATGATTATATCAAAAAAAGACCCTGAGTTTACTAAAAAAGTTGAAGACGCAAAAAAACAAGGAAAATCAGTTGAGACATATGAAGGTCACGGAGTTGGTTCAAAAGTAACCAAAGGACATAACGGTATTCCTGAATTTATGGATTCAAAAAAATTGAAAAAAGAAGAACCTAAAAAGAAAAAAATTGGAAATAAATCTTTAAATTTGAAGAAATTAGAAGATTTAGACAAAAAAGAAATCAAGGAATGGGTTGAAAGTTTGATAGAAAATGATTATCATCCTTTAACAACAAAAGATGAAATTATGGAATTAGTAAAACAAAAATTAAACGAGGGACCTGGTCCATTAGTTGCTGACCCTGATATTGATGTAGAACCAGATATTGATGTTGAACCAGATGTGGACACACCTTCAGTAAATCCTGATACAGACCCATATGTGGACCCTTGGGATAATCCTGGTGTAGGACCTGACCCAAGACCTAAATTCCAAGGTGAAAAGGGAATGCCTGAATTTTTTAAATTCAAACAAATATTACAATCAATTAACGAAAAAAAAGATATCAATTCTCTTTCTGAGTCAGTTATGAGAGAAATTAGAAAAGTACTTAATAATGGCTAAAAAAGAATTTAAAGAGGCAATGAACTTTGCCGATAATAGTAGACCTGACCCAAGTGTCCAAGCTAGACTTTCGGATAGAGAAACTCCATTTAAAAAAGTAGAGTTTCCTAAAACCGGTAATGATGGTGCTTATACCAATTACGAAGAATTGTTAGCTAGTGAAGAATATGAAATGGCATTAGGTAGACTTAACGCTTTCACAGGTGTTAGAGATATCGGAACAGGTATTCAAGGTAGATATTATCAACTATCATCGCAAGCGGTAAGAATTTTAGGTGAAATTAAAAGAGCGGAATCTCAAAAAGAGGCGGAATTAGAACAATTATGTGAGAGATTAGTTAGAGAACATTTTAAAATTCCTGCAAATAGATTACAATTTGATTTAAAATTAGAATCTGAAAAAATTCAAGTAAACCAAGACCCCGAACCTGCTCAAGTTCAACAACAAGAAGAAGAACTAGTTGATGAATTACTTGATATGGAGAGGGCAAAGAGAAGATTATTGAATGCTATGACTCAAGGTGCTGCAGTTGATTCGACTTGGATTTTTAGAAAGGTTATACCTGAAATACAAGCAATCACGGGTGTTAGAGATTTAGCTGACAAATATTCTATCTTCATTTCAACTATGATGTTAGGATATTGGCAATTCCCTGAAGAATTATTGGAAATGTCGTTATCGGGTAATGGTGAATTGAATGAAGCTGCAGGTGCCGGTAAAACATTTATTGACACGTCAACAAATCCACCAACCGTAGTTGCTAGAGCGGTAATATTTCCATTCTTAATTCACGAAGCAATTAAGGGTGTTATGGAATTCCTTTCAAAACAAAGGAATCCTGAAAATCCTGAATTAGTTCAAAAAGCAATGGACTTAGAGGATAAAGTATTATATGAAATTTGGGACATTAGATTAGGTCCTGCAATTTGGAGAAGGCTCTATGACTTATATCCTGAAGCAATTAAAAACGAAGAAGATAAAAGAAAATTACAAGCATACATTTATTCAAATGTTGCAAATTTACCAGTTAGAGATTTTTTAGTTTTAATGAAAGAGGTTATTGGTAAAACTGATAATGGTAAAACATTAATCGGAGCTATGTACTATGATTTAACAAGAAAAGTAGATAGTGAAGAGGTAACAAAATCCACGTCAGAATTTAAAAGAATAATGGACGAAATATCACCTCAAGTAAGTGACGACGAAATACGAGACTTACTATCGGGATTGAATATCTCACTACAATAAAGTTAAAGTGGTCGAATTCGACCACTTTTTTTGTATTTATATATATGAGTGCGAAGATTGAACAATTAAAGGAATACGCAAGAATTATTAAAGACACACCATATGCTTTAAAAACTTATTTGCAAACGTATGACAATACACAAAAGAAATACGTTCCTATGGATTTGTTTCCTGACCAATTACAGTTAATTCAGGATTACGAAGACTACAACGAAAATATCACAAAAAAATATCGTCAAGCGGGGGTAACCACAGTTACCGCTGCTTGGTTATCTAAAAAACTACAATTAGCTAAACCTGAAAATCCTGAAAGAGTTCTAATCATTGCAAACAAAAGAGATACCGCAATTGAGATGGCCAACAAAGTTCGTAACTTTTTAGAACAATGGCCTGATTGGTTAAATGTTGGTTTTTCACCTGATAAAAACTCTGAAAGTAGATTTAGATTAAACAATGGATGTGAAGTAAAGGCGGTAGCAACATCTGCAGATGCGTTACGTGGTTACACACCTACGGTACTTGTATTTGATGAGGCGGCATATATTGAAGCGGGGGAAGACTTTTGGGCAGCATCTATGGCGTCACTATCTACAGGTGGTAAAATTATTCTAATCTCAACACCAAATGGTTATGACCCAATTTATTATGGTGTATATGACCAATCATTACGTGGATTAAACGACTTCCATATAACCGATTTAAGATGGTTTAAAGACCCTCGTTATACAAAGGACTTAGTTTGGGTAAAATGTAACGACATATGTCATTATATGTTGAATAGAGAACAGTATAATGATGATGAGGTAGTTCTTCGTGAATTTGATATGAACAACTATCGTAAACTAGAAGAGGAAGGATATAAACCTTTTTCATCTTGGTTTGAATCTATGTCTAAAAAATTCAAATATGATAGGCGTAAGATTGCACAGGAATTGGAATGTGATTTCTTAGGTTCGGGTGATGGTGTTATACCGGGTGATGTGCAGGAAAATATTGCTAAAAATATGATTAGAGTTCCTTTTGAAAAATATATGCAAGGAACGTTTTGGCATTGGAAAGAACCAGTACAGGACCATCGTTATATTATGGGTGTCGATGTTAGTAGAGGAGACAGTGAAGACTTTTCTTCTATTAATATTATTGATTTTGATGATAGAGAACAAGTGGCAGAATATATTGGAAAGATACCTCCTGATGATTTAGCGGCAATTGCATATAAATGGGGAGTACTTTACAATGCATTTATTGTGGTGGATATAACCGGAGGTATGGGTGTTGCAACATCAAGAAAATTACAAGAATTAAATTATAAGAATTTATACATTGACGGAATCAACACTCAAAATATTTGGGAGTATAATAAGAAGGCAATGGATAAAATTCCTGGTTTGAATTTTAATAATAAAAGAACTCAAATCGTTGCAGCATTTGAGGAACAATTGAGAAAAGGATTTATAATTAGGTCATCGAGATTATTAAATGAACTTAATACGTTTGTTTATATGAATGGTAGACCTGACCATATGAAAGGTGCTCACGATGATGCCATTATGAGTATGTCAATGGCATTATATGCGGGTGATTTATGCTTCAATCAATTACAAAAAACGGATGCCCAAAATAAAGCAATGTTGGATTCTTGGGTGTTATCTGAAAGAACATATGAGGCAAATAAATCATTCTATTCATATGGTACTTCCTTCGACCCTGTAGGTTCAATGTCAGTAGGAGGTAATTCACAAATGAATAATCCAACCAGCAAAACCTACAATGAATATAGCTGGTTATTCGGTAAACGAAGATGACCTCTTTATTTTTCCAATAATTAAGCGTAGATTAAATAGAAATAGTATTTATAGATATGGCCGAAAATAATTTAACAGTATTTCAAAAACTTACCAAAGTATTTGGTTTTCAGGGAAAAACAAAAGAGGAACCACCTTCTTTTACTTTCACTAAGGATGAACTACTAAAAACTGATAGTAAGGAAGAGTACGAAAAGGCGTTGTTGCAGGCACAACAATCGACCTACATTGCGGATAAATGGACTAAACTTGACCAATCTTTATATCAACAATCGGTTTATTATGAACCAAATAGATTGTCAGCATATTATGATTATGAGTCTATGGAGTTTACTCCGGAAATCTCAGCAGCACTTGACATTTATGCTGAAGAATCGACAACAATGTCAGAAAAAGGTGAAATACTTACCGTATATTCTGAATCAAAAAGAATTAAAGGAATTTTAGAAGATTTATTTAAAGAAAAATTAGACATTAATACTAACCTACAAATGTGGGCTAGAGGTATGTGTAAGTATGGTGATGACTTTGTCTATTTAAAAGTTGACCCTGAAAAAGGAGTTGTTGGTTGTCAACAATTACCTAATATTGAAATTGATAGAATTGAGGGAGCAAGTGCGTCAGGAAAAAATTTAGCACCGGTTCCTCAGGATAGCAAATTACCAACAAGAGAATTGAGATTTGGTTGGAAGAATAAAGATATGGAGTTCCAAGCTTGGGAAATTGCTCATTTTAGAATTTTAGGTGACGATAGAAAATTACCATATGGTACTTCGATGTTAGATAAGATAAGAAGAATTTGGAAACAACTTTTACTTGCCGAAGATGCGATGTTAATTTACAGAACATCGAGAGCACCTGAAAGACGTGTATTCAAAGTATTTGTTGGTAATATGGATGATAAAGATATTGAACCATATGTACAACGTGTTGCAAACAAATTCAAAAGAGATACCGTTGTTGACCAAAAAAATGGTCAGGTGGATATGAGATATAATCAAATGGCGGTGGACCAAGATTATTTCATTCCTGTACGTGACCCTGCACAAACTAACCCAATTGAAACATTACCAGGAGCTCAAAATTTGGGTGAGATTGCCGATATTGAATACATTCAAAAGAAACTATTAGCTGCTCTTAGAATACCGAAGGCTTTTTTAGGTTTTGAGGAAGTTGTTGGTGATGGTAAAAATCTTGCTTTAATGGATATTCGTTTTGCAAGAACAATCAATAGAATTCAAAAATCCCTAATACAGGAATTAAATAAAATTGCATTGATTCATTTATACCTTTTAGGTTTAGAAGATGAGTTACACAATTTTAGTTTATCATTAACTAATCCATCATCTCAATCTGATTTACTTAAGATTGAACAATGGAAAGAGAAGATTACTTTATACAAAGACGCGACTTCAGATAACTCACAACTTGGTATTTTACCTGTTTCACATACTTGGGCTAAAAAGAATATTCTTGGTTTCAGTGACAATGAAGTTATACTTGATTTACAACAACAAAGATTGGAAAGAGCAATTGGTGGTGAATTAGCTGCAACGGCGACCATCATTAAACGTTCAGGAGTATTTGATGAAGTAGATGCAAAATATGGTATTCCTGAGGAAGAAAGAGAAAAATTAGAAGCTGCGGGAGCTGCGGGTGGTGACGCCGCTGCTGCGCCGGGTATGGATATGGGTGGTGGGGCACCACCTCTTGGAGCGGAAGCTGCTCCTCCTCCGGGTGGTGAAGCCGCACCATTGAGCGAATCAAGAAAAGATAAGATATTATCTATGTTGGGTGAGAAAGATGAAAAATTGGAAGACCTATTTGACATTAATAAAGCACAACAGAATATTTATGAAATAGAAAATAAATTAAACAACTTACTAAACGACTAACAATGAGTAAATTTGGGGTTTTAAAAACTAAGTTATTAAAGAAACTCACAGAATCATATTCAAATCAGAACAAAACTGAAATGAAGGAAATCCTTAAGATGATTAAAGAGAATAAGGATTTTAAAGAGTTATATCTTTTTTACGAAGAAATCGAAAACAAATATTTCGAAGATAAGGACACTGCAAAACTATATGTTGAAGAATTAAACACAATTCTTAAAAACAAATCAAAAAACATATCTGAATTTTGCAACAAATTAAATGAGAAATTAAACGATATTGAGATTAATGAGAATGAGGTTTACTCAAGTCTTGATACATTATTAGAAGAGGACAATTTATCAAATATTGATAAAAAGGTCTTATCAAAAAAGAAATTAGTTGGACATTTAACGACTTCCAAGCAAACAAATGAGTCTTTAGTATCTGATGTCGTAGTTAATGAATCTTTACTGCACGCAGTATTAGTTAATAATTTTAACGTTTTATATTCAAACAACTTAAACGAAGAACAAAAAGATGAATTAAAGAATATTCTATCTATGAATCAAGAAGATTTAGATAAGAATATGACAGAACTAAAAGAAAATGTGTTAGAACAAGTATCGAAGATTTTAACTGAAAATTCAGACCAAGAGATATCAAACAAATTGACGCAAGTACAAGATGAAGTCAATAAAATGACATTCAACAAGATGAATTACTTTAAACTTAAAGAATTAAAAAATGGTCTTAATTAAGACCATTTTTTATTTTCTCTGAATAAATTGCTTTGAGTTTTTCTTTACGTTTTTTAACGGAGGGTTTTACAAACTCTTCCCTTTCTCTTAATTTTTGGATTTGCTTAGTTTTTTGAACTTTTTGTTTGTACGTTCTCAATGCAAACTCAATTCCTCGCTCTCCTTTTACTTCGATTATTATCATTATTTGTGGTTTTATTATCTATAAATACATTATTGGGTTATATAAATTTATTAAAAAGATGAGGTTTAATTGACTTTAATTTTTGACTATCTCTTATGTTTAAATCAGAAATTGTAAAATCATTCTCAGGTTTAAAAATTCTTTTAAATCCCAAAATAGGTTCATATTTTAAAAAAAAATCAAATATCTGAGTATAGTAAGTAACTGGTTTTTCGTTTGACTTTCCTTTAATTTGTGTTATATAATAGTCATTACTCATTACAATTGCCGCTCTCATTTCAAAGGTACCATTTATTAGTTGTTCAATCAAAACTATTAGATTTTGATTTACACCAACTCTTCCACAATTACCCATATTGAACATCATTTCTGAACTACAATGAGTGTGTAGATTAGCCCAAAAGTAACCCACATCATTTTCACGATAATCGTATAATATATCTAATTTATCGTCAATCACAAAATTGTTTTTATTTGACGAATACCAATGACTATATTCATTCTCGATTTCTGCCAATGTTTTATTTTTAACAATTGATACGTTTCCATTATGAACAAAATCAATATAGTTAAAAATCAAATTGGAAATGTTTAAAACAAAATTAGTGGACCTTTTCGATATCTTAATATTTTCCCTTTCTAATAAATTTAGAATTGTCTGTATTCCATCTCCAAATACATTGTTCAAAATCTCTAAATTTTTAATCTTGGAGGCCATAATACAATTTATAATTATTTTTTGGAAATACTAGAATTTTTATTTATATTTTAATTACACCATAAAATGTAATAATATGAACAAAATTAATGAAAACCGGCAAATTTATACCATTGGGTCACTATGGTAATGTAAAAATCGGATATGGAACGGTAGATTATAAAAATCTAAAAACCATATATATAAAACTAAACTCTTGGCTTTTACCTGAAACGGATACGAAGGACTTCGATTTGATTATATCAAAATCACGAAGAGAAATTAAAAATTACTTTTATTATTTCGAGAACGAGTTTTTCAGAAAGGAAAACATCGTGGATTTAGATATTAGAACTAAAGGAATCAAACTTGAAAAGAAGTCTTTTATGAATTTAGAGGTGACTCTATTTGTTAAAAATCACTTTGACATACGAGATAAAAAGGTAAAAAGTATCATTAAAGAAATATCAGAGCATATCGTAGATAATAATTTAAAAGACAAAAATCTGTTTAATTTCTATAAGAACAAGAAATAAGTTGGGTTATTGATGTATTTATAGTATAAAAACTATAGATGAAAATTTTAGGTCCAAACGAAACAGGTAAAGGAATTTTAATAGAATACGACGCCGGACATATATCTCCTGATGAAAACAAGCAAATCATTAAAGAAATGAGAGAGCTTGATTTTTCTCAGGACATAATTCTATATGCTGTTTTACAAAAATACGACACACCAAATAAGAATGGTAGAATATATCCCGAAATGTTATTAAAAAGGGAAAATGAAAAATACCAAACATTAATCAAAAAAGGTAGTGCACTTAATGAATTAAATCACCCGTCATCTTCACTTATCGATTTAGATAGAGTTTCACACTCAATTATTGAAACTTTTTGGGATGGTAAGATGCTTATGGGTAAAATCAAACTTTTCACATCACCAGGTTGGAGAAAAATGGGAATCGTCTCAACAAAGGGAGACCAAGCGGCAATGTTGATTATGAACGGAGCTACTTTAGGTATTTCTTCAAGAGGGGTTGGTTCCTTAAAGAACATTAAAGGCCAAAACATAGTACAAGAAGATTTTGAACTTGTTTGTTTCGATTTAGTGTCGTCTCCATCTACACCAGGTGCATACGTATTCCCTGATTTATCTGACAGGGACAAATATCAAGAATCCATAGAAGAAAAATCTGACCGTGGTATGGATAAGATGAAGTCTTTGATGGGTAAATTAGATAATTTTTTATCCAAATAATAATTTTTATCGGTTTTAAGATATTGGAAAAGTAATTTTTTCCAAAAAGCGATGTATTTATAAGATAATAAAACATTTAAAAAATACGATGAGTCAAAAATCTATTTTAGAACAAGCATTACTTCAAGTTCAGACACTTGAAGAAGCCGTTAAGCAAAATGCAAAGGGTATACTTGCTTCAACTATGAAACAAGAACTAAATGATTTGCTTAAAGAATCAGAAGATGAGGAGAATACTACTCCTGAAGTTGAGGAACAAGATGTACCAGAAATTGGTGATGAGGAAACTCCAACAGATGACGAAGAATCAGACGAAATTGCAGATGAACCTGAATCTGACGAAGAAGGTGAAGATGAGATGGGTGCTGATGATGAAGAAATACCTGCAGATGACGAAATTCCAGCTGACGATGAAATGGGAGCTGAAGACGAAATGGGTGCTGATGATGAAGAAGGGGATGATGTACTTGATATGACATCTGCTTCAGATGAAGAAGTACTTAAAGTTTTTAGAGCTATGAAGCCGGAAGATGGTATTGTAGTTAAAAAAGAAGGTGATAAAATTTCTTTAAACGTTGATGATGAGGAGTACATTATCAAGTTAGGTGATGAAGGAATGGGTCTTAATGAAGATTGGAATGAATCTGAAGGACAACACGATGAATCTATGGTAGATACATCTATGTTGGAAGATGATGAAGAACTTTCTGAAGAAGAAGACGGAACCATTTTTGAAATCGAACTTGACGAAGAGGAAGCAGATGTTAAAGAATCCGATGAATCTGAAGAAGAGGAAGAGGGTGAAGTTAAAAAAGGTGAACATACTGAAGCTGCAAGAACACAAGCTAACGACGTAAGAGGTGAAGGCCCACGTCAAGGTAAAAAATTCAAAGCAGGTCGTCCTGAATTGAACGAAGAAGTATCAACACTTAGAAAACAAGTTCAAGTTCTTAAAGAAAAGAATGAAGAGTACAAAAAAGCTTTAGTTCTGTTCAAAGAGAAATTAAATGAAGTTGCAACTTTCAACGCAAATTTAGCATTCGCAACCAAATTGTTTACTGAACATTCTACAACTAAACAGGAGAAAATGGATATTTTAAAAAGATTTGATTCAGTTTCTACTATAAAAGAGTCTAAAAATCTTTTCACTACAATTAAGTCAGAATTGGATACTAAAAAACCGATGACTGAAAGCGTAGTAGAAAAAATCACATCAACTCCAACAACTTCTTCTACTGAGGTTCTTTCTGAGTCAAAAGCTTATGAAAATCCACAATTCAGAAGAATGAAAGATTTGATGAATAAAATAAAATAATAAAAAATTAAAAAAATAAAATCCAAAAAAAATGGGAGCATTATTAGAATCAGGTATGGTTGGTAACATCGGTCTTAAGCACCTTCGTGTTATCAAAGAAGATACCATTAAGAAATGGGATGAGTTAGGATTCCTAGAGGGTCTTGGCGGTCACCAAAAAGATAACATCGCACAATTGTACGAAAACCAAGCATCATATTTAATCAACGAAGCTGCAGTATCTGACGCTTCAGGTTCATTTGAGACAGTGGTTTTCCCAATCATTCGTCGTGTGTTTTCTAAATTATTAGCAAACGATATCGTATCTGTACAAGCTATGAACTTACCAATCGGTAAATTGTTCTACTTTGTACCTAAAATCCAAAATAGAAATTCAAGTGATAATACTCACTACAAACCTTATGGTTATCCAGATGCAGCTTCTGCACCAGCAGTAGATGCAGGTTACACTTCTGGTGTAAATCTTTATGACCGTTTCTACGAGGCAGGAGATGGTAACAGCCCTGATACAGGATTGTTCGATTACTCTAAAGGTTCTTACTCAGGTGTAACTTTAGCAGGTGCTGCAGTTGTAGCATTCTCTAACGGTTCAGTATCTGACGTGGCAAGAGCATCGTTGACAGGTACAACTAAAGATTCATTAGTTGTTAAAT
>JACCDP010679594.1_pt1 | contig 29960 bp, 26 predicted proteins | sample 7445841 | NCBI WGS metagenome assembly JACCDP01 (sample SAMN15323441, study PRJNA562643) | freshwater metagenome | isolation source: river surface water | place: USA:Blue River Watershed | collected 2017-08-17 | reverse complement strand
TAAGTGCGAGGGCGTGGCCATCGCCAGTGCCTTCCCATGAGTTAGAAGTAATTTTGAAAGTCTTGCCAACGCCACCAGTAGCAATAATTACTGTTGGGGCTTCAAATAAAACTTCATTGCCGTTCTCTCGCCAGTAACCATATGCACCGGCAATCTTGCCGTTCTCTTTTAGGATTTCAGTAATTGTTAGTTCAGCAAATACCTTTATATGGCTTTCGGCATTGCCGCTCTCTTTGGCATCTTGTTGTTGCAACGCAACGATGCGCTGTTGCATTGTGCGAATTAATTCAAGACCAGTGCGATCGCCAACGTGAGCTAGGCGAGGATATTCATGGCCACCAAAGTTACGCTGGCTAATCTTTCCCTCTTTAGTGCGATCAAATAGTGCGCCCCATACTTCAAGTTCCCAAATACGATCTGGTGATTCCTTGGCATGTAGTTCGGCCATTCGATAGTGATTTAAAAACTTTCCACCGCGCATAGTGTCGCGGAAATGAACCTGCCAGTTATCTTTCTCATTGACGTTACCCATTGATGCTGCTGCGCCACCTTCGGCCATAACAGTGTGGGCCTTACCGAATAGCGACTTGCAAACAATTGCTACACGAAGTCCGGCTGCGCGTGCTTCAACAGCTGCGCGAAGTCCGGCGCCACCGGCACCGATAACGACTACGTCGTACTTATGTTTTTCAAGTGATGTCATTATTTTCTCTCTTTAGAAGAAGTAGAAATTGGTCCAGGCGCCAGATGCAACTTGGCGGACATAGATATCGGCGAAGGCAACTCCAAAGAGTGAGATCCAAGCGAATGTTGGGTGCTTGTGATTTAGGGCTGAAATCCAAGTCCAAGTTTTGTAGCGAATCGGATGCTTAGAGAAATGTTTTAATCGGCCGCCAATTGTGTGGCGACAGGTGTGGCAGGAAAGTGAATACAACCAAAGAGTCGTCGCACTGAAGACCAGAACCAGAGTTCCAACGCTCATGTGGCCCCACTCTTTTTCTGCATTCCTAAAAGCAATAATTGCGTCATAGGTCAGGAGAACGTTGAAAACTAACCCAGCATAAAAGAACCAACGGTGTGAATTCTGCAGAATTAAAGGTGCCCGAGTTTCACCTGTGTATTTTGAGTGAGGTTCAGCAACTGCGCATGCAGGAGGCGACATCCAAAATGCCCGGTAGTAAGACTTGCGGTAGTAATAACAAGTCATTCGGAAACCAAGTGGGAAGATCAAAATGAATAGTGCTGGTGAAATTCCGATTCCGAAATATTCATTATTAAATGGTTGGCCGAGAGGTGAAGTTCCCTCGATACAAGCCGTTGAAAGACAAGGAGAGTAAAGCGGAGAAACTAAAGGTTCAGCAAAATAATATTTATTTTCAAAGGCGCGAAAAGTTGCATAAATAATGAAGCTAATTAGAACTGAAAATGTAAGCAATGGTTGTAACCACCACTTATCAGTTCTAAGGGTGCGCTCTTTTATCTTTGCTCGTGATGCTGAAAATACTCCGGTAGCCATGGGGTAATTTTGCAGGGCATCGCTAAATCCTGCTAGATGTATTTGGCTCTGCGAGTTATGAATTCCCCCACACGAGAATCAGCCTAAAAAATCAAGAAAACTGGCGGAGGGCGTGGGATTTGAACCCACGAAACTTTCGTTTGCCGGTTTTCAAGACCGGTGCACTCGGCCGCTATGCGAGCCCTCCGTGGGCAAACTTACCCTCTAACTAGTTAAGCGGGCAATTCCAGGAGTTGTTCAATGACTATTGCCACACCGTCATGATGGTGGGCCTCGGCAACAAACTTCGCATATTTCCAGCCATCGGGATGGCCATCAGACATTGCCCAAGATCGTGCGGCCCATTGCAGCATCGAGAAATCATTTGGGTTATCGCCAAAGCTGACGCAGTCTTCACTAGTTAACCCTGCGCGCGCGGCCATCTTTGAAAGTGTTTGACCTTTGCTTACGCCAACCGCTGAAATTTCAATTAATGATTCACTGGAATTCGAATGAGTTATGTTTGCGATTCCATCAAGTTCGCGCGTAGCAATTTCTAGCATTTGATCAGATGTGAATTCATTTTTGCCACATCGCCCAAGCATTTTGAATGCAGGATGTTCAATCTTCTCTTCGATATTTTCAACACCGACATTATCTAAACCGATATCCCACTTAGTTGTGTATTTAATTTCGCGATGGAATTCTTCGTCATATTCAACTGCGAAATAGATTCCGGGCAAGTGTTTGCGCAAACGCTTAACAACTTCCAACTGATTCTCTTTTGGCATTAACCACTGCTCTAAAACTCTGCCATTCATTAGGTCATACAAAATTGCACCGTTTGCGCAGATTGCATTTCCGAATCCGAAAGAATCGCGAACTTCATTCATCCAGCGCGGAGGCCGTCCGGTCACATAAAAAATTTCGATTCCTAAATCATGTGCTTTTTTAAATGCTGCAATTGTGCGATCTGAAATTGGACCAAGGTGTGGAACTATTGTTCCATCTAAATCAGTTGCAATTAACTTTGGGCGCTTACCTGGAATCATAAAGTTGGCACCAAAGTATCTACGCCTAAGAAAGGACGAAGCGCCTTTGGCACGTTCACTGTTCCATCTTGATTCTGATGATTCTCTAGAATCGCAACAATCATTCTTGGAACAGCAACAAGAGTGCCGTTAAGTGTTGCAACTGGCTTAGTTCCGGCTTCGTCGCGGTATCTAATATTTAATCTGCGCGCTTGAAATTCGGTGCAATTAGAGGTGCTTGTTACTTCGCGATAAGCGCCCTGTGTTGGTATCCAAGCTTCACAATCAAATTTACGAATTGCACTTGAGCCTAAATCACCTGAAGCAACATCTATTACTCTAAATGGGATTTCCATAGCTTTGAGGAAATCTTTCTCCCATTCAAGAAGACGTAAATGTTCAGCCTTTGCCTCTTCAGGTTTTACAAATGAAAACATTTCGACCTTATCGAATTGGTGAACCCGAATAATTCCCCGAGTATCTTTGCCGTAAGTTCCAGCTTCGCGACGGAAACATGATGAATAACCGGCATATCTAATTGGTAAATTCTCAACAATTTCATCCATGTGGTACGCAGCAAGTGGAACTTCGCTTGTTCCGACCAAATAAACATCATCTTCTTCTAAGTGATAAACATTCTCGGCAGCCTGGCCAAGAAATCCGGTACCTTCCATTGCAGCTGGATTTACCAGAACTGGTGGAATCACAGGGATGAATCCGGCTTTCACTGCAGATGAGATTGCGAAATTAACAAGTGCAAATTCCAGCATCGCGCCGGATCCGGTTAAGTAATATGAACGAGAGCCCGCGACTTTTGCACCGCGCTCGGTATCAATAGCCTTGAGTGCTTTACCTAATTCGACATGATCTTTTGGTTCAAAACCTTCAACCTTGAAATCGCGTGGTTTACCTATTTCTTCGATTACTTTAAAATCTTCTTCGCCGCCAACTGGTGCTTCTAAATCAATTAAATTTGAAATCTTTAGTAAGAATTCACGAGTCTTTGCTTCAAGCTCGCTGCGCTTGGCATCTGCTGCTTTAACTTTATTTGCGAGTTCTTTTGCGTTCTCTAATAGGGCGGTCTTCTCGTCTCCTTTAGCCGCACCAACTGATTTAGAAAGAGCATTTTGTTCGGCTCGAATAGTTTCGAATTCACTTAGCGCTGCCTTGCTAAGAGCGTCGGCTTCAATTAGTTGATCTACAACCGCAACATCTTCGCCACGAACTTTCTGGGAATGGCGAATTGCGTCAGGATTTTCCCGCAAAGTTTTTAGATCAATCACGTGTGCAAGCCTATCTAGTTACTTTTACCAACACGTGGATATGAGCCAAGGAAACGAATGTCCTCACAAATTTTGCGCACTCCATCAATGGCTGCAGCCACTTTAGGGTCTGCAATGTGTCCTTCTGCATCAATTATGAAATGGTAATGACCGAGTTCGCGTCCGGTCGGTCTTGATTGAATAAAAGTTAAGTTCACATCTTGTTTTGCAAATTCTGTAAGAATTTCTAATAACGCACCAGCATGATCAATCCCAATAAATGCCACTAGCGAAGTGCGATCATTTCCACTTGGCTTTGGAGTCTCACCAGGTTTTTGGGCTACAACAAATCGAGTTACTGCACCGGTGTTATCACCGATATCACTTGCTAACACTTTGAGTCCATAATTTTTTGCGGCAATTTCTGATGCAATCGCGGCGTCGTAATTTCCATCTTTCAAACCTTTTGCGGCGCCAGCAGTTGATGACATCTCGATAACTTCGGCTTGCGGATAATTCTTAGCAATATAAGAGCGACACTGGGCTTCGGCATGGGGATGGGTGGCAATTTTTGTTATTGGTTTTCCAGCGCTTTCAGGCAAGACCATTAATGCGAAGGAAACTGGAAGCGTAGTTTCGGCAGTAACAACAAGTGGAGTTCCCACCGCTAATTCGTCCAGTGTTCTGGACACAACACCCTCGACCGAATTTTCAATCGGAACTAAAACTTTTTCAGCTTTGCCATCGCGGACTGCGTCAAGCGCTGCTGTCACATTTGAATAAGGAACTAGAACATCTGATTCATCTGCGATTTGGCGAAGCGCTGCCTCAGTGAATGTCCCGGTTGGTCCAAGGTAGGCATATGTTGTTGGCTTCACTGGTTAAGAGTAACCGAGCCCGCGTAGTGCTCGTTAACGATTATTCTTGAAGAACTCGCTTAATAGTGAAGCACATTCGCTTTCATTTACTCCTGAGATAACTTCAACCTGATGTAACGTCCTTGGATCGCGCAGAACATCCCAAACCGAGCCAACCGCACCGGCTTTTGCATCCCATGCACCAAATACCAATGTCTTTATTCGTGCCTGTGATATTGCACCTGCACACATTGCACATGGTTCAAGTGTCACGATAATTGTGTGGCCATCTAAGCGCCAAGATTTATTCGCAATTGCAGCGTCCCTTAGTGCGACTATTTCAGCATGCGCACTTGGGTCGTTATCGATTTCACGGCGATTAAAACCAGTTGAAATCACTTTGCCTTCTGGATTTAAAACCAGCGCACCGACTGGAACATCGCCAGTTACGAGCGCAGATTTAGCAATTTCGAGGGCTTGCTGCATTTGTTCTTGATAAGAATTAGAAATTAAAGACAATGGTTATTGGCTCTCGTAAAGTTCGGCAAATTGATTTCCGAAACCTAATCTTGAAGCTATCGCATCTAACTGTTCATCAGGGAAAAGTTCTGGGTCATCACAGAGCGCTTCAAGTTCCATTGCACTCATTCCAAGATCTGAAAGTAAATCGATGTCGCCACCAGGTTGCGAATCATCATCTTCTTCTGGAAATGGCAGATCTAACATTTCAAGTAAGTCCGCTGCTAAATCTGATTCGAGTGCATATGTAACATCGCTAATCATCATTTGCATTTGCGAACCTAGCGCTCTAGCAACAACGAAGAAATCTTCTTCGATTGCAATCAGCGCAATCGCCCCACCATTAGTTGCCTGCGAATTAAGTTGATCCATGATTGAACCAAGATCTCTGGTGTGAGTTAGTTCCGACACATTCCAGCGACCATCTTCGTGCCACGCAATAATCCCAAAATCTTCAGCCCCGTTAGTCTCGGTACTCAATGCGCTCACCCCCGGTCCTATTAATTCAGGCTTCAATAGTGACACTAAAGCGGGCATGCGACAAGCCCCATTAGCGCGAGTAAGGTATGAGTCGTGAAGATTCATGTAGCGAACCATCCATTGCTTGCACATAAATTAACAGTGCTGCGGGATGAGAAAACTAATTCTCCAACTTTTCGCCAATTAACTGAGGAAATAGTCACGTTATTGGCATATGAAGCAACACGAGAAGTTCGCACAACACCGGTAAAAGTTAAGACCCCTGTTGCAATGGCCGATGGTGTTGCGCTTACAAAACCAAGACCTGTTGTTGTCCCAATTCTGCGTGCTGGCCTTGGAATGCTCGAGGGAATGACTCGATTAATGCCAACAGCTGAAGTTGGATTTCTTGGAATGATTCGCGACCACGACACACTGCAACCATCTACTTATGCAAACCGGTTACCTGATGATCTAACTGGACGTCAGTGCTACATCCTTGATCCAATGCTTGCCACTGGTGGCACACTTATTGCTGCAATAAATTATCTGCTTGAACGTGGAGCCACTGACATAACTGCAATTACCATTTTGGCAGCACCCGAAGGTATTGCACTGCTTGAAAAAGAATTTGCTGGAAAAAACTTGCCAATAACAATTGTCACTGGCGCTCTTGATGAAAAGTTAAATGAAAAGGGTTACATCGTTCCTGGTTTAGGCGATGCCGGCGATCGTTTATATGGAGTTGTGTAAATATGGCATCAACTAGCCCTGGCTACGGAATAACGATTCGCGTTGAAGGTCCACCTTCTGCACAACCAGTTGCCGAAGTGACAACTGCAATTACGGCCGCAGGTGCTGCGATTACCGCACTTGACGTTGTTGAATCTTTCTTAGATCACGTAGTTATCGACGTAACTTGCGATGCAATCGATGCTGAACACGCTGAAGCAATCACTGCGTCAATCGCAAGCCATCCTGAACTTACTGTTCGCAAAGTTAGTGATCGCACATTCTTATTGCACCTTGGTGGCAAAATCGAGATTCAATCAAAGGTTCCACTGAAAACTCGTGATGATTTATCTCGTGCTTACACCCCGGGAGTTGCGCGTATTTCACAAGCAATTGCTGCTGATAAATCAGATGCCCGTCGCCTAACAATCAAGCGAAATACTGTTGCGGTTGTTACAGATGGTTCCGCGGTATTAGGACTTGGAAATATCGGACCAGAAGCTGCGCTTCCAGTAATGGAAGGTAAGGCTGCGCTATTCAAGCGCTTTGCTGATGTCGATGCTTGGCCAGTCTGTTTGGACACTCAAGATGTTGACGAGATTGTTAGAACTGTTCAAATCATTGCTCCGGTTTACGGTGGAATTAACTTAGAAGATATCTCTGCGCCTCGTTGTTTTGAAGTTGAGCGTCGACTGCGCGATCTTCTAGATATCCCAGTTTTTCATGATGATCAACACGGGACTGCAATTGTTGTTCTAGCTGCACTTACAAATGCACTTAAGTTCGTTAAAAAAGATTTAGCGAAAGCAAAAATAGTTATGAGTGGCGCTGGTGCCGCTGGAACCGCAATCGCTCGGTTATTAGTCGCAAGTGGAGCCAAAAACATTATTGGTTATGACAAAGATGGTCTGGTCTCTGAGCACAAAGCTGGCGATCAAGAAATGCGCACCTGGTTTGTTGATCACTGCTCTCCTGGAAATTTCAGCGGAAGTATCTCTGAAGCAATGGTTGGCGCCGATATCTTTATTGGAGTTAGCGCACCAGATGTTTTGAAAGAATCTGATGTGGCTGCAATGGCCGCCGGTTCGATTGTTTTTGCACTAGCCAATCCAGATCCAGAAATTGATCCGGCAATTGCTCGTAAATATGCGGCAGTTGTTGCTACTGGCAGAAGTGATCAGCCAAACCAAATCAACAATGTTCTAGCCTTCCCGGGAATTTTCCGCGGTTTACTTGATGGTCGAATCACTAAAATTACCGACAAAATGTTGGTTGCGGCAGCAGATGCTATTTCTTCTTGTGTTACATCGGATCAATTAAATGCTAACTTCATTGTTCCAAGTGTTTTTGATACCCAGGTTGTTACCAAAGTTGCAGACGCTGTAAAACTTGCCGGTCGTGCTTAGCGCTTAAAAATCCTTGATTGACCACCAATAACAACACCTAGGTAGGTCATCAGGATTCCTGAAACCAAAAACCAAGAAACTGTGTTTCCATTTGTTGGAGCAATCAGATCAATCAAAAGCGACCCAATTAAAGTGCCGCCCACGCTAAAGAGTGTGAACGTTAGAACGCCAAGATGTTGAACAATTGTTGAAGTAAAAGCGATGTATATAACGCCAACTGTGCCGCCCGTATAAATCCACCAAGGTCCGCTCGGTAGTGGAACGATTTCATCTCCGTTAAAGATTAGAAGCGCGAAGAGCATTAGCGCTAAGACTGAAGTTCCCATGAAGAAGTTCAAAAGCGAAGTAGTGAAACTTGCCTTTGAATATTCGTTAATCTGACCATTAAGCGCGCGCTGGACTCCGACCAAGGCACCAGCTAGCGTTGCAAGGGCAACTGCAAATACCGAGAATGAAGCCAATGAGATTCGATCTAAAGCAGAGATAAACACAGCGAAAACAGTTATTAATGCCGCTGTAACTCGACGCTTTGAAATCAATTTCTTGCCACCGCCAGTTAGACCAATTCGATCAACTATTAATGACATCGCAGTTTGGCCGGCAATTGATGCGACAGAATAAAGAGCAACGCCAATTAACGGCACTACTTGGGTTTGTAGCGCAACAAAACTTCCACCTAAAACACCAGCAAAAAGTCGCCATCTTGGGATCTCTTTTGCAACAACTGCCGCGCGAAGATTTCTGATACCTGTTTTAATTGAATTGTTAAAAGGTGCGATTAAAGAAATTACGACTAATCCTGAGCCAAATGAAACAAGTGCGGCTTCGGTGCTATTTCCCAACAAATGCGAGAGTTCGCCATTTGCCCGCGATTGCAGCGCAATCAATACACCAGAAATTGCAGCAAGCGCTTCAAGTCTGGCAGTTTGCGAATGTGTGCTTTTAATTTTCTAGACCTTCTAAACTTGTATTTGCCTGCAACCAACTCTCTTCGATTGCGGACTTTTCTCTGGTTAACTTTGCTAATTCTTCCATGTTCTGGGCTAATTTTTCATGATCAAAAGCAAGTTCGCTCTGTTTGCTCTCTAATTCAAGGATTTGTTCTTCTAGCTTTGCAATTTGGCGCTCATACTTCGCAATCTCTTTCCGCACCTCTTTGATTTCGACAATGTTAGAAGTCTTAGCCTTCGGTGTTGCAGGTCCGCTAGATTCAGTAGTGCTGGCTCGCAGCTTTAAATATTCATCAATACCCCCTGGCAAATCACGTAACTTTGAATCGCCTAGTAAGCCGACAAAGCGATTGCATACCCGCTCTAGAAAATATCTATCGTGCGAAATTACTAAAAGCGTGCCACCAAAGGAGTCGAGTAAGTCTTCAAGGGCGGTCAGAGTCTCGACATCAAAATCATTTGTAGGCTCATCAAGCAATAAAACATTTGGACTATCCATTAGCAAGCGAGTTAATTGCAACCTACGACGTTCTCCACCCGACAAATCTCCAACCGGAGTCCACTGCGAATCCGTGCTGAAACCTAACTTTTCACAGAGTTGGCTGGCCGATAACTCTTTCCCATTTCCTAATTGAACTTGGTTAGCGACTTTTTCTACTGCTTCTAGAACTCGCCAAGTTGGATCTAACTCTTCAAGATGCTGTGAAAGAAAAGCGGCTTTAACCGTTACTCCAGTGGTTATTTTGCCCGCTGTTGTGCCAATCTGAGCAAGTAAGGCTCTGAATAAAGTTGTTTTACCAGCACCATTTACGCCAACGACGCCAATGCGATCACCAGGTCCAATGTTCCAATAGAGGCCCTCTAAAATCATTTTCTCGCCGGCTTTGATTGTCGCTTGATGAATTTCAAAAACGGTATTGCCTAATCTATTCGCGGCAAAATTTAAAAGTTCGGTCTCATTTCTTGGCGGTGGTTCATTTGCAATCAAAGTATTAGCGGCATCGATTCTAAATTTAGGTTTCGCGGTTCGGGCGGGGGCTCCCCTTCGAAGCCAGGCAAGTTCTTTGCGAATCAACATATTTCTTTTGCCATCTTCAACAGTTATCTGGCGAGAACGTTCTGCTTTCGAAAGAACATATGCCGAATATCCACCTTCATAGGCCAAGACGTTTCCTTCTACAACTTCCCAAATTTGATCTGATACTTCATCTAAGAACCAACGATCGTGAGTGATAACTACAACAGCTAATTTTGTATTGCGCTTTAAATATTGGGCAAGCCACGAAACCCCTTCGACATCTAAGTGGTTTGTTGGTTCATCCAATAAAACTAGATCGAGATCTGCAATTAATAACTTTGCTAAGTTAACTCGGCGTCGTTCGCCGCCAGATAGATATGAAATTTTCCGATCAAGTAGCTCTTCGCTAATGCCACCAAATCATCCGGTAAGAACTTCTCTAACTTTTGAATTGCCTGCCCATTCGTGTGTTGCTAAATCACCAAGGACTACATCGCGAACTAATGAATCCTCATCAGAATCATCGCTCTGCCCTAATAAACCAATATTTACTGAACCTGCCTTAGAGACTCGTCCAGAGTCTGGCACTTCAATTCCAGCCATCACTTTAATGAGCGTACTTTTGCCGCCACCATTTCTGCCAACAATTCCGATTCGATCACCAGCATTAACCCCGAGTGAAACACCGTCTAGTAGCGCTCGAATATCAAAAGATTTAGAGACCGACTCTAGATTTAATAAGTTATTGACGGCCATTGTGCAAGGGTATTTGACTATTGCTACAGTTGGAAAATGGACGTAACAAATAGGCAATATGCGCTCGATCTAGATGCCAAAGACCCACTAGCCAAATTCCGGGATGAATTCGTAATAAATGACCCGGAGATTTGTTACTTAGATGGAAATTCATTGGGCCGGTTACCTAAACGAACAATCAAGGTAATCAATGATTATCTAATTAATGATTGGGGCGCAAAAGTTGTTGAAGGTTGGAGTGATTGGATTGAAGAACCGTTTGCAACCGGAGATTTACTTGGACGCACAACCCTTGGTGCAGCTGCCGGACAGGTTTTAGTTTCTGACACAACATCTGTGAATTTTTACCAACTTGCTGGTGCGGCACTTGCCGCACGACCTGACCGCAAAACAATAATCATTGATGCCGCAAACTTTCCTACTGACCGCTATATCTTGCAGGGATATGCCAAAGAGCGTGGATTAAATCTAGTTATTATCAATAATGAAGATCCTGCGATTTCGCGGCACGAGCGAATTACTCCAGAGATCCTAGAAAAATACATGAGTGAAGATGTTGCCTTCGTAACCTTTGAAGTAATTCAATATCGGGCAGGTGCTCGCAATGACATCAAAGCGTTAACTGATGTAGCGCGAAAATATGGCGCATTTACTATTTGGGATTGCAGCCATGCAATTGGAGCCATTGATCTGCAATTTGATAAAGATGGTGTTGATCTTGCAGTCGGCTGCACATATAAATTTGGGTTTTCTGGCCCAGGGTCTCCTGGCTGGTTGTATGTATCCAAGCGAGTGCAGAACGAATTACAAGTTCCAATTCAAGGCTGGCATGCACAAGAGAATATGTTTGATATGGGTCCAACGTTTAAGAAAGCTGATGGTCTTGCAGGTTTTCAAATTGCGACGCCTTCAATAATTGCACTTCGTTCTGTGCAATCTTCATTTGGAATTATTGAAGAAGCCGGTATTACAAATATCGAAGTGAAATGTGCAACCGGAACTCAGATGATGATTGATCTTTACGATGCTTGGCTAGCTGATCTTGGATTTACTTTAAACACTCCAAGAGATGCAAAGTGGCGTGGTGGACATGTTTCATTAGTTCATCCTGATGGTAAACAAATTGCATTTGCACTTCGACAATTAGCTAATGTGATTCCAGATTACCGAGCACCGAACTCAGTTAGATTAGCGATTTCCCCGCTTATGAACTCTTATGCTGAAATCTGGGATGGCTTTTCAAGGCTTAAAGATTTAGTTGCTTCGGGAGATTATAAAAAGATTTCAAATACGAACTCTAAAGTTACGTAATTAAGCGCGGGCAGTTACCGCGTTCTCAAGCCAAGAAATTATCTCTGCCGTTGGTGTTCCAGGTGTGAAGATTTCGCCAACGCCCAGCTCTTTAAGCGCAATCTTGTCAGCTTCAGGAATAATTCCGCCGCCAAATACAACGATACTTTCTGCTTTATTATCTTTTAAAAGTTTCATGATGCGATCAAAAATTGTCATATGGGCACCAGAAAGAATTGAAAGTCCGATAGCTTGAACATCTTCCTGAATTGCTGTTGCAATGATTTGTTCTGGGCTTTGATGAAGTCCGGTATAGATAACTTCGAAGCCAGCATCTCTTAGAGCTCGGGCAACTACTTTCGCTCCTCGGTCATGTCCATCTAGACCAGGTTTTGCGACTACAACTCGGATCGGAACTGATTGGGATGTTTCAGCCATAGGCACAACTTATCACGAGAAATATGTCATAAGGTTTGGCATATGAGCCAGAGCGATCACACCGAACTCCTTAGCCAAGTTCGAAATGGAGACCGCCAGGCGTTGGCGAAGGCAATTACGATTATTGAGAACTCGGGCCAGCCATTCGAAATTGAAGAAAAAGCTGGGGCGCAGGTAATCGGAATAACCGGTGCACCAGGAGTTGGAAAATCAACCACAGTTGATGCACTCGTTAAATTATTGCGAGAGCGAAATTTTTCAGTTGCAGTTCTTGCAGTGGATCCATCTTCACCAATATCAGGCGGCGCACTTCTTGGTGACCGAATTAGATTAACTGATCACTTCACTGACCCAGGAGTTTTTATCCGTTCGCTAGCAACACGTGGCCATCTTGGTGGGCTTTCAGTTAGCACAAAGGCGGTATTGCGATTAACGCAAAGCGCAAAATTTGATTTCATTATTGTTGAAACAGTTGGCGTGGGGCAGAGTGAAGTTGAGGTTATGCGAGTCGTTGACACGGTAGTAGTTGTTTTAGCTCCTGGAATGGGAGATGGAATACAGGCATCTAAGGCCGGTTTACTTGAAATTGGTGATATTTATTTAATCAATAAATCAGATCGCGAAGGCGCAAAAGAAACTGCAGCCGATATTGAGCGTTCGATTTCAATGTCGATGCCCAAAACTGTTGCGGGAAAGCCTTGGATTCCACCAGTATTACTTGGTGCAATGCAGAACGGAACTGGAGTAATTGAACTCATGGCTGAAATCGAGAAACATAGAAATGGCTAGAAATGGCTAAGAGCGCTCACGTAGATACTTTTGCCATAGATAATCTTCCAGATAAATCTCTATGGCCAGAACTAATTTTGGACCACCCAGCGGCAACTTATCCAGAGCGACTAAATGCAAGTTTTGAATTATTAGAAAGAACAATTGAATTAGTTGGTCCAGATAAATCAGCAATAATTGCTGCTGACGGCAACCTTTCTTACGGCGAACTACTTAATTTAGTAAATAGAATTTCAAATTACCTCCACGAACAAGGTGTAGTTCCCGGAAACCGGGTTGCGATTCGTAGCCCAAATAATGCAATGGCTGCAGCAATCTGGCTAGCGATTTTAAGAGTCGGTGCAATTGCAGTAACGACCATCCCGCTACAGCGTGCTGTTGAGTTAGCGAAAATAGTAGAAATTGGCCAGATTCAATTTGCGCTTGTTGATCACAGATTTATCGAAGAGTGGCAGGCAATTCCTAACTATTCCGGGAAAACTTTTATTGTCGGGGGCGGAAGTAGTTTTGATGTCGAGATAAAGAAGCAAAGCGCTGAATTTAAAGTATGCGAAACTGCTGCGGATGATGTCAGTCTCTTTGCATTTACATCAGGTTCAACCGGTGTTCCAAAAGCTACGATGCATTTTCACCGAGATATCTTGGCTATCGCTGACACCTTTTCAAAGAACGTTGTTAAGCCAACAAAAGATGATGTTTTTGCTGGCAGCCCCCCTATTGCATTTACATTTGGTTTAGGTGGCTTAGTTGTATTCCCCCTTCGTGTTGGCGCAACAACTGTTTTATTAGAGAACGCTGCACCGCCTGTTCTATTAGAGAAGATTTCCGGCTACAAAATCTCGATTCTATTTACTGCTCCAACTGCATACCGAGCAATGCTTGCCCAGCTTGAGGGCAAAGATGTTTCATCTCTGCGTCGATGTGTTTCTGCCGGTGAACACTTGCCCCTTGCAACCTGGCGGGCCTGGTTTGAAGCAACCGGAAATAAGTTAATTGATGGCATTGGCGCAACAGAATTACTGCATATCTTTATATCGGCAAGTGATCACGAAATAATTCCGGGACTTACCGGAAAGCCAGTTCCTGGATATCAAGCAATGGTTGTCGATGAAAATTTCTCAGAAGTAAAAGATGGCGAGCAAGGATTTCTAGCAGTTAAAGGCCCAACTGGCTGCCGCTATCTAAATGATGCACGGCAGAAGGATTATGTCGTTAATGGTTGGAATTTAACCGGTGATATTTACACCCGGACCCCAGAGGGCTATTTCAAATATGAATCTCGTGCTGATGACATGATTATTTCAAGTGGTTACAACATTGCTGCACCTGAAGTCGAGAATGCACTGCTCATGCATAAAGCAGTCGCCGAAGTTGCAGTCGTTGGCCTGCCAGATGAAGAGCGCGGAATGGTTGTTACTGCCTACGTTGTTCTTCGAGCAGAATTCATTTCATCTGACGCAATGGCTAAAGAATTACAAGATCACGTTAAGAATCAAATTGCGCCTTATAAATATCCAAGATCAATACATTTTGTCGATTCACTGCCTAAGACGACTACTGGAAAGTTACAGCGCTTCAGATTAAAGAGCTAGAAAATCTTTGTTGGCTGCCATTTTCCGTAAACTTTGCGCAATTCATTCACAATTTCACCAACGGTCGCATAGGCCTTAATTGCCTCAACAGTTGCAGGAACTACGTTGTCTCCAGCTTTCGCAACTGTATACAGATTATCTAGTGCAACTTTTACTGCGGCGTTATCACGCTTTGCACGAACCGCTTGAACAGCAGCAACCTGTTCGGATTCGCTCTTTGGATTAATCTCAAATGGTTTGATTGGCGCTGATTCAGATTGAAAGGCATTTACGCCAACAACTTTTCTAGCTCCAGATTCGATTGCCATTGTTAACTTATACGAGTTCTCAGATATTTCATTTACGAAGTAACCATTGTTGATGCATTCAAGTGCCCCGCCGCGCTTTTCAATGCCTGCTAACAAATCCCAAATCTCACGTTCTAATTCATCTGTCATTCGCTCTAATTCATAACTTCCCGCAAGCGGGTCTGGGCTATCTAAAACGCCAGTCTCAAATGCAATAACTTGTTGGGTTCGAAGTGCGAGGGTTGCAGCTTCTTCAGATGGAACGCCAAGTGCTTCATCAAAAGCTGACACGTGCATAGTTTGGATTCCACCAAGTGCAGCCGACATCATTTCGATTGAAGTTCTAACTACGTTGTTCATCGCCTGTTGCGCAGTAAGAGAAGACCCAGCGGTAAATGCGAAGATACGTAACTTTTCAGATGCTGGATCCTTTGTGCCATATTTTTCACGCATTAGCTTTGCCCAGACCCTGCGTGCTGCACGGAATTTTGCAATCTCTGGCAAGAAATCAATGTTTGAAGATAAAAACGTAAAGAGGGTTGGTGCGACAAAGTCTACGGAAACTCCACGAGCGATTGCCTGGTCTAAATATTCGCGGGCATTTGCAAAGGTAAATGCAACTTCTTGCACCGCATTAGAGCCGGCTTCACGAATGTGATATCCGCTCATTGCAAGTGAGACCCACTTAGGAATTTCTGTTGCAATATGTTCAATCACATCTACGGAAAGCTTTAAGCCAGCTTCGGCCGGAAAGATTTGGGTTCCACGAGCAACATACTCTTTAAGAACATCGTTCTGAATAAACATTCCGAACTTATTTGGATCAACGTTACGTTGTTCGGCTAAAGCAATAAACATTGCAGCCCAGATATAGCCAATCGAATTCGCAGTAGTTCGAACCTGGCTGATTTTTTCTAATGGGATTCCATCCATCAAGATTTCAATATCTGCAAGTGAATCAATTGCAACACCTACACGACCAACTTCACCAAGTGAAAGTGGATCATCGGAGTCGAGTCCCAATTGAGTTGGAAGATCTAGTGCAACGCTAAATCCTGTTAAGCCTTGATCAAGCAACATTTTAAAACGTGCATTAGTTTCTGCAGGAGTTCCGAAGCCACCGTATTGCCCCATTGTCCAAACGCCAGCATCGGCATTAATGCCTCTGGTGTATGGATACTCTCCTGGTTTTTCTAAAGTCATTTACTTTCCTTCAGCCTCGAGTTGTTGCTTCAAAACCTTCTTTGCAATCTTGCCAGTTGAATTCAATGGGAATTCAGCAACAATGCGAAGATCTTTTGGCTTCTTGTATGAGGCCATTCTAGATTTGCAGTGATCAAGAATGCGAGTTGTAAGTTCGGCATGATCAACAGTTGTGTTTGGAACCAGCGTCACCATCGCAGTGACGCGTTGGCCCCATTCGACATCATGAATTCCCATAACCGCTACTTCTAAGACTTCTGGAATTTCAGCGATTACATCTTCGATTTCACGAGGATAGATGTTGTAGCCGCCACTAATAATCATGTCGCCCTTGCGATCAACCAAATACAAGCGATTATCTTCATCAATTCGACCCAAGTCACCAGTGTGCAACCAGCCATCGCGAACCGCTTTGGTTACTGTCGCATCTTGGCCAGCAGCTCCGTAGTAACCACGCATTACGTGATCGCCGCGAGTAATAACTTCACCAATTTCACCAACTGGAACTTCTTTGCCATTCTCATCAACAATAAGAATTTCAACGCCAACGCAAGGATTGCCCGCACTGGTAAGTAGTTCTGGATTTTGCGACAAACCGAGTGCGTGATCAGCTTCGCTTAGAACGGTAACTGGTGGAATCGCTTCGACTAGGCCGTAATACTGAACCATCTTTGTTGTGATTTTTTCATGACATTGCTTGATTTGATCTGGTGGCATTGGTGCGCCCGCATAACCAAGCATCCGCAAATTAGCCATCTTCTCTTTAGTAATTCCATCTACAGCAAGAAGTCTGGCAACCATTGTTGGGACAAGTGCCGTTGCATTGCCACCACGATTTTGAATTACATCAATGAATTCTTCTGGATCGTATTTAGAAAGAACTATTTGCTTAGCACCGAAAGTAAAATATGGAAGAACAAAGAGGCCGCTGGTGTGCGTTACCGGACCAGCGTGGACCCAACAATCTGTTTCATTTGGAATACGTCCAAAAATATCAGTGATGATGTTGTTCAAACTTGCAGTGCGGTTTCTGTGGGTACGAATCGCGCCCTTAGGATTTCCCGTTGTTCCAGATGAATAGTTAAGTGAAACAAAACTATCTGGATCAAATGCGGTAGAAAATGCATGAGATTCTTGTTTAGCCAAGAAAGCTTCGTAAGGTGTTGTTCCATCATGTTCGCCATGAATCAAAATTATGTGATCAACTAATTCACGAACCGGAGCTGATTCATCCCAAAATTTTGCATCCATAATCAAAACTTTGGCACCGCAGTCATTTGTAATTCTTACCCAGTCATTTGGGTGCAGACGATAATTCAAAGCGACGCGACATAAACCAGCGGTGCTGATTCCTAAATCTGTTTCGATATAGGTGCGTTGATTAGATTGAAGATCAAGAACACGATCTCCTGGTGCTAAGCCAAGTGCTTTTAGGCCACGAGCCAATTGAAAAATTCGAGAGCCGATTTCGCCAAATGTCATCGCACCTTCTGAACTCTCAACCGCAATTCGATCGCGATATTTCCGAGTTGATCTAGCTACAAGGGTTCCGACATCCATTAGTGCTTGCTCCGTTCAGAAGATATTGCTGGTGGTGAATAAGCGCTGTCGAGCACCCAAGCACCTTCTGGCAAAACCGTTAAGGGGTTAATGTCTAACTCACAACCACTGGGCCAATCAATAACTGCGTCGGTGATTCTTAGCACAGTGTCCACAAATGCATCTCGATTGCTGGCTGCTGCGCCACGAACTCCCGAGAAGAGAATCGCAAGTCTGGTCTCATCGATCATTTCATTCACAATCTTTGAATCGACCGGAAGTAAACGAACTGCAACATCAGAAATCACTTCAGTTAAAACACCACCGACACCAATTGTCAGAACTTTTCCAAGAGAACTAGATGTAATTCCGACCAAAGCTTCTACGCCCTTTGGCACAAAAGTTTCAACTAAGACTTTATTGCTCTTACTCTTATCTGCTCCAAGTTGCGAAAGTCTTTTATAAGTTTCGCTAGCAGTGTCGGCGTTGATATCTAGCGCTACTCCACCTGCTTCACTCTTGTGCAATAAACCTGGAATGACCGCTTTCATTACTGAACGGCCACCAACTTTTGCAACAGCTGCAATAGCTTCATCAAGATTATCTACAACTACTGAAAGTGGAACTGGAACTCCGACTGATGCAAGCGCGCTCTTTAATTGATCTTCGGTGGCTTGATCTGCTGGTGTCGAAAGTGGATTACAAATTGGTTTGCGCTCAACGCTATGTGCAGGTTTAGTTGCGATTCGTAAAGTTTGAAGTGCCCGAACTGCGCGTTCTGGAGTTGGGAATACTGGAAGCTTCGCTGCTTTAAATAATTTGTCGGCCTCTGGTGCCAAACTTTGTGAACCGGTTCGGGCAACGACAACTGGAATTTCGCGAACCCCACGCACTGCACTTAACGCATTTGCGATTCGTTCAACATCATTTCCAACTAGGACACAGAACGTCGCGACTATTGCATCAACTTCTGGATCTTTAGCAAGAACTTCAACACACTTCTCAAATAGATCTGGTGCCGACATCACAGCCGCAGTTACATCCACTGGGTTAGCAGTGTTTCCGTAACTTGGAACGATCTGGTCTAAAGCTTCAGTGGTTTTTGCAGAGAGCTTGGCCAGAGTTAAACCGTATTTTTCAAGCGCATCCGTGCCAAGAATTCCGCTTCCGCCTGATGTAGTAATGATTGCAACGCGATTACCAGTCATCGAAACTTTACTTGCGAAGATACTTCCAGCATCCAGCAGGTGTTCAACGTCATCGACTCGAACTGCGCCGGACGAATTTATTGCGGCATCGATTACGCGATCTTCAGTAGCCAGCGCACCAGTGTGTGAAGCCGCAGCTTCTGCACCTGCAGCAGATCTACCTGATTTCAAAACAGCAGTCGGTTTCTTGCCAGCAATTTCGCGCAGCGCTTTAACATCAGCAAGAGATTCGGCATACATCAAAATCGCATCAACGTTTTTATCGCTGGCAAGTGTTGCGGCAACTTCTAAAGCCGTTACATCTGCTTCATTTCCAGTCGTAACCACAAAACCAATTGGCAAACTTCTATCAACTGCAAGCGAGTAAATTCCGTAACCCAGAGCCCCGGATTGGCTTACTAAAGCAATATTTCCACCTTCAAGTGGAGTTGTTGGTCCAGAGAAAACTGGTGAGAATGTTGCAGCTAATTTACTGGCACCACCAGCAGAACCAATGCAGTTTGGCCCAACTAATCGCATCCCTGATTTCTTGGCAATCGCCAATAGTTCATCTTGAGCGATTGCACCAGCTTCATCCGCTTCTGCAAATCCAGAAGACATAACGATTGCAACACCAACTTTTGCGTCAGCACAATCTTGAACTGCTTCCTTTACAAAATTAGCTGGAACCATAATTAGTGCGAGTTCAATATTTTTACCAATGTCTTTAACGTTTTCAAAAGCTTTTAATCCAAGAATTTCTCCGCCTTTAGGATTAATCGGAAAAATCTCGCCCGCGAATCCATATTTTTGGAGATACTCCAATGGCAATCTGCCCATTGCGCCAACCCGTTCAGTCGCACCAATAATCGCTACTGATTTAGCTGACCAGAGTGCGGAAACCGAATTACTCAAGCTTTTCAAAGGTTCGCAAACCCTTCAATCTCTAGAAGCGCTTCGGCATCCCAAAGTCTTGTAACTCCAACTAAGGTCATTGCTGGAAAATTCTTACCAATCAATCTTTGCCAAATCTTCCCAATTTCACGGGAATTTGCCCGGTAATCCGCAGGATCAACAGAATAAATATTTAATTTAACCAAGTTATCTGGTGTTCCGCCTGCCGCACTAAGGGCTGTAAGAAGGTTTGTAATAACTTTCTCAAATTGTTCAACGATTCCGTTTCCTTCGATCACACCCTCTTTATTAAGTGCGGTCTGGCCGGCAAGAAAAACTAAGGTCCCACCTTCGACAACAACCGCATGCGAAAAACCAATTGCTGGAGCCAAGCTCTCTGGATTTATCTTCTTTGCAACCATTTTTATTCTCCTTTAAGAATTTCTGCTTGGCCGGTTATGTTGGGTAAATCGATAAAAGCAATTGCAGCATTAGCTACTTCTTTTGGAGTCAAGAATCTTCCACTGGGCTGCTTAGCTTCTAGGGCGGCTTTGACTTCATGGAAATCTTTTCCAGTACGTTCAGCAGCTGCTTCCAAAGATCGCTTTGTCATCGGAGTATCTACATAGCTTGGACAAACTGCATTTACGGTAATTCCATACTTTGATAATTCTGCTGCCGCAGCTCTCACCAATCCAATTACTCCATGCTTTGCAGCGGTGTATGCCGAAACATTTGGTTCGCCAATTAGTCCAGCAGAGCTAGCTATAATAATTATGCGCCCGAATTTTGCTTCTTTCATTGCTGGCACAGCGGCACGCAAATATTGGAATGGCGCAGTTAAGTTGATTGCAATCGAGTGCTGCCAAACTTCATCAGAAGTTTTATCAATTGGAGCAGCACTACCGTCTCCGGCATTTAAAATTAGAACATCAATTCCACCCCAGGCCGAAATAATCTTTTCTAGTGCGATATTCGCACTCTTCGAATCAGTGACATCTGCGGGAATGATTAAATTTTTATTAGTTCGCCCAGCGACTATCGCCTCTAAATCCTGTGCTGTTCTGGCGGTTAATGCAACGCTGTGGCCAGCATCTAACAATTGAGTTGCAATAGCTTCGCCGATTCCACGACTCGCACCAGTAACTAGAACTCGGAGTGGGGTGTTGCTCATGAATTCTCCGATCATCTGCAAATCATATGGAAAATGGGGCTTACGTATTTCTTCCGATAGGCAATAATACGACATATGAACCAGAGAGAAGTAATCATCGCAGAAGCAGTTCGGAGCCCCTTTGGCCGATATTTTGGTGGATTATCCAAAGTTCGCCCTGATGATTTACTTGGCTTCACACTCGCCTCGCTTGCAAAGAAAATTCCTAATCTTGATTTAGACCGCGTTGATGATGTGATGATCGGTGATTCAAATGGTGCCGGTGAAGATAATAGAAACGTCGCTCGAATGGGTTCTTTGCTTGCTGGATTTCCAGTAACAATTCCAGGAGTAACAATAAACAGACTGTGCGGCTCTGGAGCAGAAGCGATTATTCAAGCATCACGCGCAATTAGAAGTGGCGACAGTGACTACATAATTGCTGGCGGTGTTGAAGTAATGAGCAGAGCTCCGTGGATTGTTGAACGCACAAGTAAAGAAGAGCCAACTAATCCAGTTTTTAATCAATCAACAGTTGGTTGGCGACTTACAAATCCATTATTCCCTGCACATTGGACTGCAAGCTTAGGAAGATGTTCGGAAGAAGTTGCAGAGAGATTTAACATTTCAAGACAGGCGCAAGATGAATGGGCTCATCGCTCACACCAATTAGCGGCAGCCGCTTGGGATAAGAAATTGCATGAAGGCTTTGTTGTTCCATTTGGTGATGTAACTAAAGATGAATCAATTCGCGCTGATGGCACGTTAGAAAAATTAGCATCACTTCCCTCTGTATTTTCAGAGAATGGTGCCGGAACCGCCGGTAACTCATCGCCACTAAATGATGGCAGTGTGGCCATGTTGATTACCGATCGCGCTGGAACAGATAATTTGGGACTAACTGGGATTGGTCGAATTCTTGGTGCGCAAGTAACAGCAACGAACCCAAATGAATTTACCTTGGCCCCGGTATCTGCGATTCATAAAGTGCTGGCTCGCACTGGTAAGAAATTTAGTGATATTAAAGTTTGGGAAATCAACGAGGCCTTTGCATCAATGGTCTTAACTGTTCTGCACGAAGTTCCAGAAATTGATTTGGCTAAGGTGAATATCAATGGCGGATCAATTGCGATTGGTCATCCAGTTGGTGCATCGGCTGCCCGAGTTGTAGTTGATTGTGCCCGAGAATTAAAGCGCCAAGGTGGTGGCATCGGTATTGCTGCCGCATGTATTGGCGTTGGTCTAGGCGTTGCCATAGTCGTAGAAGTGAAAGGGTAAAGTGCTCACATGATTGCAATTAAGGATTTCACTGACGTTACCTACAAGACCGAAAGCGGCGTAGGAATTATTACTATTAATCGTCCAGACCGTTACAACGCACTTCGTGGTCGAACAGTCGATGAATTACTTGCAGCTTTTAAATATGCCTGGGTTGATCAGGAAGTTGGCGCGGTAATTTTGACTGGCGCTGGCGAAAAAGCTTTCTGCACCGGTGGCGATCAGAAAGAGCGCGCTGCAACTGGTGGTTATGGTGAAACTGAAACTGGAATGTTTGAAATTGAATCTCTTCACAAATTAATTCGAGCAATTCCAAAGCCAGTTATCGCTGCGGTTAATGGCTTTGCAATTGGTGGCGGACATGTTTTACATGTTCTCTGCGATCTTTCAATCGCATCTACCAACGCAAAGTTTGGGCAAGTTGGCCCACGCGTTGGTTCTTTTGATGCCGGATTTGGTTCAGCCTATTTAGCTCGTGTTGTTGGCGAAAAGCGGGCACGGGAAATTTGGTTTCTTTGTGAACAATATGACCCAGAAACTGCTGAGCGCTGGGGCTTAGTAAACAAAGTCGTTGCACCAGATCAATTAATGGCGGCATCAATGGAGTGGGCGAAGAAAGTTTCTGCACTATCTCCTACTGCACTTAAAACTTTAAAGCATTCATTCAACGCTGATTCCGATCACATTATGGGAATTCAGTCATTGGCATTTGATGTTCTTGATCTCTATACAAAGACCGATGAAGCAAAAGAAGGCGGTGCAGCTTTTACTGAAAAGCGTGCACCTGACTATTCAAAATTCCGAAAGAATTAGTTTTCGCCCTCTTCAGCAATTGCGTAATTTGTAAGATCGGTTCGAGCATCCCAAAGTTCTGGAAAGAATGTAAAGGTATTTAACCGCGCCAGAATTTCAACCGGTGTTCCTTGAGTTCCAGAAACTTTCAAGCCAATACTTCTTTCAACAACTTTGAAGTGGCGATGGCGCCATAAATACATACGTTCATCAAGTTCAACAAGTGCCTCAGCTAGTAAGTAAAGATCTTCGAATTCGGTATGCCGAACAAAAAGCTGCACGAGATCTAAATTAGCTGCTGCTAGCAAACGCTTAAATTCGACTCCTAGTCCAGGGATAGCCTTTCGAATTGAGTTCATTCCCGGTGAATCAAAGCCAGAACCATGTCCAAGTGCGCGACGCACCTGTTGGTAATCCCAAGGCGACATTTGTTCCAACATATCTAAGGCATCGTGGCAAAATTTAATATCCAACATCATGCGCGGAAATAGGCGAAGTGCTGGGCGAATTTCATCTTTCTTCAAATACTCAAGAGCTTGGATGGCTTCTGCGGTGCAGTGCTTCAACCAAATTTCAGAGGTTTGATGAACTACCGTGAAAAGTAGTTCGTCACGATGCTTCCAAGTTTCAGGAACTGGTTGCAAATTCAATAATTCAACTGTGCGAATGTAGCGCTCGTAGTCCGAGTTTCCTGCACCTTCTAAAATCTGATCTGGACCGTAAGCCATTTCTCTCTCCGTTCGTTATTAATTTGGCATCATCCGGCCACCGTTTACATCTAATACGGTTCCGGTTATGAATGAGGACTCTTCACTTGCTAAAAACAGAACTGGATCTACACATTCTTGTAACTTTGGCATTCTTCGAAGTGGAATCGCATCTATAACTTCTGCTTTATCGGCTTTACTCATATCGTTGAACATGCCTTCAAGTCGATCGGTTAAGAACAATCCGGGAGCAATTGCATTTACTCGGATTCCAAATTCGCCAACCTCTTTGGCAAGGCGACGAGTTAATCCAAGAATTGCAGCTTTAGCAGTTGCATAAGGAACTCCGGTAACCGGGCTTGCGCTTCTTCCGCCAATAGATGAGAAGGTAACTATTGAGCCACCGCCGGCTTTTTTCATGTGTGGAATAGCTGCGCGGGCACAATTAAATGTGCCTTTAACATTCACATCTAAAACTAAATCAAAATCATCATCTGAAATATCATCGAGATCGCGTGGTGTCCCGAGTGATCCACCTGCAGCCGCAATCAAAACATCAACACTTCCAATTTCTTTGGCTAATTGATTAACTGCGTCGGTTACCGACTTCGAATCGCGCACATCTACTTTTTGCCCTGCTGCATTTCCGCCAGCTGCCTTTAACTCTGAAACTAAAGCTTGAATTGCGGCCTCATTTGTATCAAGGATTCCAACGCTTGCCCCTTGAGCAATTGCGGTTCTGGCGATCTGACTGCCAAGCCCACCGGCGCCACCAGTGATTAATATGCCTTTGCCGCTGAAGCGATCGGTGCTCATGTGCCTAACCTTAACTTGCCTACGGTCTAAATCCAACGGTCTAAATCCAATGCTTATCTCTGGGTAGCGGAAACAGGTCGCCTCACCTATTATTGACGATAGTCAAATAACTGTCATGCCTGTTCAGACAGTTTAATCGAGGGGCAATGGTTTAGAAGATGAAGATTGTTTGTATTGGTGGCGGAGCTGCTGGGCTTTATTTCTCTATTTTGATGAAGAAGCAGGATCCATCACATGAAATAACAGTCATCGAACGTAACCGGCCATATGACACCTTTGGTTGGGGCGTTGTCTTCTCTGATGCAACTCTCTCAAACTTCGTTCGTGCAGATGAACCTACTGCCAGAACAATCCTTCAATCCTTCAACCACTGGGATGACATTGATGTTCGCATAAAAGGTAAGAGCATGATTTCTGGTGGCCATGGATTCTGCGGAATCGGCCGTAAGCGTTTGTTAAATATTTTGCAGGAAAGATGTGAAGAGCTCGGCGTTAAGTTAGTTTTTGAAACCGATGTAAAGGACGATCAGCAGATAGCAGCTGAATATGACGCAGATTTAATTATTGCATCCGATGGTTTGAATTCAGCAATCAGAACTCGTTACGCAGATACCTACAAACCAGATATTGATACTCGTGTCTGCCGATTCGTATGGCTTGGCACTAAAAAAATCTTCAAAGACTTTACCTTTGTATTTGAAGAGACAGAATTTGGTTGGTTCCAGGCTCACATCTATCAATTCGATGGCGACACCTCAACATTTATTATTGAAACACCTGAAGATGTATGGCGAGCTGCAGGCTTAGAAGATATGAGCCAAGAAGATGCTATAGCTTTCTGCGAGAAGTTGTTTGCTAAAGATTTAGAAGGCGCGAAGTTAATGAGTAACGCAACCCACCTTCGTGGATCTGCTAACTGGATTAAATTCCCTCGAGTCATCTGCGAAAACTGGACCCAGTGGAACACAATTAATGGCAAAGAAGTTCCAGTTGTATTGATGGGCGACTCTGCTCATACTGCACACTTCTCGATTGGTTCAGGAACAAAGCTTGCAATGGAAGATGCAATCGATCTTGCTAAATTCATGAGCGAAGCCGGAACTCGCACCATGCCAGAAATTCTCGCGGATTATCAAGCTATTCGTGGAGTTGAGGTCATCAAGATCCAGAGCGCTGCAAAGAATGCGATGGAATGGTTTGAAAATGCTGCTCAATACACACATATGGAGCCAGAGCAATTTAATTATTCATTACTAACTCGTAGCCAGAGAATTTCACATGACAACTTGAAGTTACGCGATGCTAAGTATGTTGAAGATTATGAGAAATGGTTTGCGACCAAAGCATTTGCTGATGCTGGCGTTCCACTTCCAAAGTCAGGCGCACATATTCCGCCAATGTTCACACCATTTAAAGTTCGTGACGTTGTTCTTCAAAATCGCATTGTCGTTTCACCAATGGCGCAATATTCATGTGAAGATGGCCTGCCTTCCGATTATCACTTGGTTCACTTGGGTGCGCGTGCCATGGGCGGCGCAGCTCTTGTAATGACCGAGATGACCTGCACAAGTGCTGATGGTCGAATCACGCCTGGTTGTCCTGGAATGTATAAGCCAGAACATTTAGCAGGCTGGACTCGTATCGTTGACTTCGTTCATGCAAATTCTCAAGCAAAAATTGGAATGCAGATTGGTCACGCTGGAGCAAAGGCATCAACACGTCTTGCATGGGAAGGAATTGATCAACCACTCAAAGAGGGTAATTGGGAGATCATTTCTGCGTCACCACAACAATATATTGAAGGCGTTTCACAAACTGCCCGCGAAATGAATCGTGCAGACATGGATCGCGTTAAAGCAGATTTCATTCGTGCGGTTAAGGATGCAGACCAAGCTGGTTTCGATTGGCTTGAACTTCACGCAGCTCACGGTTATTTGCTTTCATCATTTATCTCACCACTAACAAATCAACGCACAGATGAATATGGTGGATCATTCGAAAATAGAATGCGCTTCCCTATCGAAATCTTTAAAGCGATTCGTGAAGTTTGGCCACAAGGAAAACCAATCAGCGTTCGTATCTCTGCACACGACTGGACACCTGGTGGAATTACTCCGGCCGATGCCGTTGATATTGCAAGAGCATTTAAAGATGCTGGCGCTGACATTATTGACTGTTCTTCTGGTCAGGTAAGCAAGAAAGAGAAGCCAATTTACGGTCGTATGTTCCAGACCCCATTTGCTGATCGAATTCGCAACCAGGCAAACATTCCAACAATCGCTGTCGGAGCAATCTTTGAAGCGGACAATGCAAACACAATCATCGCTGCAGGTCGCGCTGATTTGTGTGCTGTTGCAAGACCACACCTTGCAAACCCAGCTTGGATTCTTACTGAAGGTGCGAAGAGTGGATATGCCGATGTTCCTTGGCCAAAGCAATATGTTGCGGCGAAGATTCAGCTCGAGCGAAACTTAGAGCGCGAGAAGCAGCAAGCTGCTGCGGCAAAGAACGCTATGTCCTTTGAGCAGATCACTCAGATCTTCGGCGAAGTTTAAGCGTTTAGATAGTTACGAAGTTTAGTTCCGTCTTCGTCGGCAAGAGCGGCGAGACGGAGTTCTTTGATGCGAGAAGTTGCATCTGAATTATTTGAAACCTTATCGACCTCGGCCATGATTGCAGTGAAGTTACGCCAACCGTTTCGATGAGTTTCGCCATAACCTTTAATTACATTCGCGCATTCAGCAATTTCGCAAGCGAGTTCATAATTTTTAGGTGCTATCTCAGCGATTTTAGCTAGCCAAGTATCGATACGCTCTTGTTCAAGATTGAACCGTAGTGATCTTGGGCGAATTGGCTTTAGTCGTGCTACAAAATAAAGAAGGCAATATCCACTGATTGATGCGGTGTTAAGAATAATTCCATTTTCGCTTATCTTTTCAATTGTTTTTGTAACTGGTTTGGTGCGCAAAATCCACTTACCAATCGGAGTAGGAAGCGTGTCGGCAACTTCTTCGGACATTGGGTGTAAATATTCGCGGACTTCCATGATTTGCTCAGAACCAATTCTTGCTTCGGCACTGACTCTTTGGAAGCGAGAGCGGCGAGTTTTCAAATCTGCAACGCGAATGGTGTCTTCATATGTCATCCAGAGCGCGGTATAACGTGCAGTTTCATTTAACAATTGAGCAGTTCCGTTGCCGAACTTCGCTTCAATTTCTCTAATCTTCGAAAGCCTTGCTAAATAGCGGTCGGCATAAGCAACGCTCTGATAATCCGCAGTGCGCTTAACACCGTTGATTGCCATAACGCGAGCTGGTTCGGGAAAGTCTGCCTTTACTTGGGCGGCTTGCGCTTTTAACTTAGATCCAACTACCGAAGCCGGATCTTTGATAATTGCTAACTCTTGCTCCGCGCTTATCTCACCTGGCTCTACTGGACGCTTACCAATTTGGATTGGGACGCCAGAACTTGCTGGCTTATCTAGATCGGTAACAATCTGCTTTGCAATCTCATAACTTTTATCGAATGCTGCCATCGATGTTTTAACACCAACACCACCGCGCTCAATCGCTGCTGCAAATTGTTCTTTAGTAAATGGAAGTGCGCCACTGCCCGCAATTGCACCAAAGAGCGCTGCTGAAATAACGCTGCTGGATTCTTCGGCAACCTTTGCAAAATCTGCGGCAATAAACTTCTTCGCGGCAGCCTTCGCAGATTTAATAATTTCTTCAGAATCAACGCGGCCATCGCCCATCGATGTTCGCTCGGTCATTGAGTAAACGCGATGTGTGGATGTAATGAAAGTTGTTACATCAGATGTTACGAAACCTCTAAAGATTGCGCGGCCGGCTTCCATCAATTCAGAAGCTACAACGATATCTACTTCACCTGGTGTTGCCATCGTGCTTAAAACTGGTTCGTGCACTCCAGGTTTTCCGGCGCCATCATCTGGAAAAAACTCTAAGTAATAAACAGTTGTTCCAGTTCTTTGAGCAACACCGGGAACTGAAGTTGTCTGAGCAAAGAAGCCATTGTGCTCGGCCATATCGATTGCCCAGTCAGCTAAAACGCCACCGCCCTCGCCACCCATTGCAAGTAGTGCAAGAGTGATCGGACGATTGTGGGGCGTATTTAAATTAGGCATCAATTCCTACAAGACGTCGTTCAATTCCATTTTGCAAGAATCCAATAATTAAATTTCGCATCCGCAACTTCGTGCGATCCCAGATAGATGGGTTGCTAATTATTGAAGTCTTATAGAAAGAAGGGCATAAAACAGCGGCATGTGCAGCTTCGCCACAAAGTCCGCAACCTACGCAGGAATTTAGAACCGTTGCTACTGGGTCTTTACGCATTGGATCTGGATTAGATGTAATCGTCAAAGAAGGACAGCCATTTAGGCGGATACAAGAGTGGTCGCCGGTGCAAGTATCTGGATCTACACCAAAACGTTCACGGACTACACGCTTACCCTCTTTGATTCGCTTTGCCATTGCTGGACGTTCGCGACGAGTTTTGTTAAGCGTGCACTCGCTCTGCGCAATAATGACTTTTGGGCCTAGTTCTTTAGTGGTTAAAGCATCCTTAAATATATTCTTCATTTCGTGGACTTTAAAAGTATTTGAAACTGTCTTAGCCCACTCAACACCAATTCCACGAACTGCGCGTTCGATCGGATGCTTTGTTGATCTAATCTCACTAGATGCTGAAGATGAAAGAACATCTTGACCACCGGTTGCAGCGCTGTATGCATTATCTACAACGACAACTACGCCGTCACTCTTGTTGAAGACTGCATTTCCGATTCCGCTAGTTAAACCATTGTGCCAAAAACCACCATCACCCATAAAGCTGATGGTTCGCTTATCGCTATCTAAATCATGAAGTGCTGCTGCTCCTGCAGCACCAAGTCCATAACCCATAGTTGTTGCACCAATATTAAATGGTGGCAAAATTGAAAATAGGTGGCAACCGATATCAGCAGAAATATGATGCTTGCCAGTTTCCTTCTCTGCTAATTTCAAAGCAGTAAAGATTGGGCGCTCTGGGCAACCAGTGCAGAATGATGGTGGTCGGCCATGAATCTGCTCGGTTGGGGCAACAGATTTAATTGAGTTTGGTTTGTCACCATCTGGACGAACAATCGCTGGCAAATTGTTTTGATCAAGAAGTTCTGGACCGAACTTCTTAACAAACTCTAAAATTCCCTTTGTTACAGAAGCTGGTGTGTATTCGCCAGCTACCGGCAACAAGTCTTTTCCGTGGAGCGCAGTGTGGACTCCGGCACGTCGCAGAATCGCATTTATATTCTGCTCGATGTAATCAGGTTGACCTTCTTCTACTAGAAGAATGCCCTTCTTGCTCTTAGCAAATTCAACAACTTCATCATCAACTATTGGATATGTGACGTTGAGAATATAGAGCGGAATCTTGCTGTTGCCATAAATATCTGAAAGCCCAAGCAGTTGAAGTGAGCGGATTACGGTGTTGTAGAGCCCACCTTGCATGAC
>JACCDP011423053.1_pt1 | contig 29970 bp, 23 predicted proteins | sample 7445841 | NCBI WGS metagenome assembly JACCDP01 (sample SAMN15323441, study PRJNA562643) | freshwater metagenome | isolation source: river surface water | place: USA:Blue River Watershed | collected 2017-08-17 | reverse complement strand
GTAAAAAAAATAACCTATCAAAAATTAACGCCTGCTGGATTACAAGCAATTGGCGCAGCAGTAGAAACCATGGCAGCAGCAGAAGGGCTAGAGGCACATAAAAATGCAATCACCATTCGTTTGCAAACATTATAAATACTTGAAAGCATAAATACAGTAGCATGTTTGATGTTCAAAAATTAGTGAGAGAAAATATTAAAAACCTAGCACCCTATTCGTCGGCGAGAGATGAATTTAGTGGTACTGCGAAAGTGTTTTTAGACGCCAATGAAAACAGTTTTGGTTCACCACTTACAAAGTGGTACAACCGCTATCCTGATCCGCATCAAGTGGCTATTAAGGCTGCTTTATCTGTGATTAAATCGGTTCCGGCAGGGCAAATATTTATTGGAAACGGAAGTGATGAGTGTATTGATTTATTGTTTAGAAGTTTTTGTGAGCCAGGAAAGGATAATATTATTATTTGTCCGCCAACTTATGGGATGTATGAAGTGAGTGCGAACATCAATAATATTAATATTAAAAAAGCGCCACTACTTCCCGATTTTCAGTTGGATCTTATTCATCTCGAAAATTTAATAGATGCTAACACAAAAATTATTTGGATATGCTCCCCCAATAATCCTACCGGAAATTCTATCGAGCGTTCTTCTATCGAAATGGTGCTTAATAATTTTAATGGCCTCGTTGTTATTGATGAAGCCTATATTAATTTTTCGAAACAAAAATCTTTTATTCAGGAGTTACAAGATTATCCCAATTTGGTTGTGTTGCAAACCCTTAGTAAAGCATGGGGGCTTGCTGGTTTAAGGCTTGGAATGGCTTTTGCTTCGGAAGTGATTATTGGCGTTTTAAATAAAGTAAAGCCGCCCTATAATATCAATACCGCTACCCAAGAGCTTGTATTAAAAGCCCTTGAAGAAGTGGGGCAGGTAAACGATATGATTAAAATTATTGTAGACATGCGTGAGGCGCTAGCGAATGTGTTTAGAAAAATGCCTACCGTAGAAAAAGTGTACCCTTCCGATGCTAACTTTTTACTGGTTAAAATAGCAGATGCAAGGGCGGTATATGAATTTTTGTTAACGCAGCAAATAGTGGTTAGAGATCGCAGTAACGTGGAACTTTGTGAAAACTGCCTCCGAATTACCATTGGTACCGAAAAAGAAAACACATTGCTGGTAGATGCCATGCATGCCTGGTACAAGAGGTAAACAAAATGACCATGACGTTTAAATAATAATTATATTAGGGTTCTATTTACACACCAATTTTTATACCATGAAAAAAGTTACTCAATTTTTAGTTTTCTCAAGTTTGTTTGTTTCGATGTTGCTTGCGCATGTTAGCACATCTGCACAAAATATGAAGCCCGATGCAGACAATGCAGGCTTAACATTACCAACAGGATTTGCTGCCTTAAAAGTGGCAGATAATTTAGGACGTACCAGACATATTGTAGTGAACAAACAAGGTGCTATTTATGCTAAACTTGAAAGACTTGATAATGGAAAAGGTATTTTAGTTTTAAAAGATACCGATGGTGATGGAAGAGCAGAAACCAAAACATCATTTGGAAACTATATTGGAACAGGTATCGCTATCAAAGGCAATTTTTTATATGCCTCTTCTAATAAAGAAGTATTTAAGTATGCATTAAATGATAATGGAGACATTGTGGATGAAAATGCAGCCGCTACGATTGTTACAGGGCTCGTTGATAAAGGACAACACAATTCAAAATCAATTACACTAGATAACGCAGGTAATATTTATGTAAACGTTGGGGCTCCTTCAAATTCATGCCAAGAAAAAGACCGTACCAAAGGATCGATGGGTATGATGCCATGTCCAATATTAGATTCGGCAGGTGGTATTTGGCAGTTTAAAGTAGATCAGTTAAACCAGAGCTACGCGTCAGGTGTGCGCTATGCAACAGGACTTAGAAATGTGGTAGGACTTGATTGGAACAACCAATTAAATCAGTTGTTTGTGACACAGCACGGTAGAGATATGCTTAATAATTTATTTCCTGATTTATACGATACCACAGTTAGCGCTGAGCTTCCTTCCGAAACGATGTACGCTATTAAAAAAGGCGACAACGCTGGTTGGCCCTATATTTACTATGATCATGTAAAAGGTAAAAAAATGATGGCGCCAGAATATGGCGGCGATGGGGTTAAAACAGTGGATGACAAATACATCAATCCGGCCATGGCGTTTCCTGCACACATGGCACCTAACGGTCTTTTATTTTATACCGGCAATCAATTTCCAGCTCGTTACAAAAACGGCGCGTTTATTGCGTTTCATGGCTCTTGGAATAGATCACCACTTCCACAAGAAGGGTACTATGTTGTATTTGTACCTTATGAAAACGGAAAACCAACAGGTAAATGGGAAGTGTTTGCAAATGGATTTTCTGGAAAATCAGTGGTTAAAAATCCACGTGATGCACAGCACCGTCCTTGTGGTTTAGCAGAAGGCCCTGATGGTTCTTTGTACATCTCTGATGATGTGAAAGGAACAATTTACAGAATCATGTATCAAAAATAATAAAGCATGCAGCGTATTTATATAACGTTTGTTCTTGTATTCTTATGTATTGCGGGGGCGTCAGCGCAAATTAATAATAAACTCGTGGCAGCAAGTGCCGCGCGCGGCAAAACAGTATACTTGCAGCGTTGTATGGTATGTCATCAAGCAGATGGAGGCGGAGTTCCAAAACTTAACGCGCCACTAGATGGTTCTAGCGCCGTTAATGGCACCGATGTTGCTAAACTGATAAAATATATTGTAAAAGGTTTTGCAGACCGCGTTGAAATTGATGGTGAACTCTATTCCAATGCCATGCCTGCGGCCGCCGATTTAACGGATCAACAAATTGCAGACGTACTCACTTTTATAAGAAGTAATTGGTCCAATAAAGCAGGTCCTGTAACAACCTTGCAAGTCAAGCAAACAAGAAGCAAATTAAAATAGCGAATAACAATCTAGCATGAAGCGAATATTATTTATAGATAGAGACGGTGTGATTTTGCAAGAGCCGCCACAGGATTTTCAGGTAGATAGCACAGATAAAACAAGCTTTGTACCTGGTGCCATTGTGGGGCTATCAAATATTGCTGCATCACTAGATTATTATAAAGTAATGGTGACCAACCAGGATGGACTTGGTACACCAACCTATCCAGCAGATACTTTTTATCCCTACCAAAATTTAATGCTTCGCACACTCGAAGGGGAAGGGTTCACTTTTGATGAAGTAATTATTGACAAAACCTTTGCACACGAAAACGCACCTACGCGTAAGCCGGGCACGGGCTTACTTACGCATCTGATTAATAATCCGGCTTACGATTTGAGTAACTCCTTTGTTATTGGCGACCGATACACCGATATACAACTGGCCAAAAATTTAGGATGTAAAGCCATTTATTTTAAAAGTGATTTACACCCCCTTACACCGGAGCAGGATCAAGACTTACGCAGCACCATCGTGCTTGAAACAAGCAGCTGGCCCGACGTGTATAGTTTTTTAAAACTTGGCCTTAGAAAAGTGAGCCATGCACGAAATACCAACGAAACAAAAATACAAGTAGATATTAACTTGACAGGATCAGGCATTGCCAACATCCATACTGGTCTTGGATTTTTTGACCATATGCTCGAGCAAATTGCGCGTCACGGAAATATTGATTTAGCCATCACCACAATTGGCGATTTACACATAGATGAGCACCACACCATTGAGGATACTGGACTAGCGCTTGGCGAGGCTTTTGCTTTGGCGCTGGCCGACAAGCGCGGTATGGAGCGTTATGGCTTTGCGCTTCCAATGGATGAAGCAGAAGCAAAAGTACTCATTGATTTTGGTGGCAGAAACTGGCTCGTGTGGGACGCAAGTTTTAAAAGAGAAAAAATAGGAGAGATGCCTACCGAAATGTTTTTTCATTTCTTTAAATCTTTTTCGGACGCAGCAAAGTGTAATTTAAATATTAGTTGTGCTGGCGATAATGAGCATCATAAAATAGAAGCCATTTTTAAAGCCTTTGCAAAAGCTATTAAAATGGCAGTTAAACGCGATCCTTTTTCCAATCACTTGCCATCTACAAAAGGAGTTTTATAATACCCTGATATTATTGAAGGATAGACGTGTTATTGATTTTGTCTAAAATTTTATGGGCTACTTCCATCGCTAAATAGCCATCAATTTCGCTTACCACCGTAGGCTTATTGTTTACTATTGCGTCTACAAAAGATTCAAGTTCTAGTTTGATAGCATTGATTGGTTCGATGCTTGGATTGGCAATAGCAATTGTTTTTTTGCCATTAGGCGTATCAATGTCAAAAGAAAATGCATCAACATCTTCTGGTTGTTTTAACTTAATAATTTCTGTTTTCTTTTCTAATAAATCAATACCAATGTAGGCGTCTTTTTGGAACAGTCTTACTTTGCGCATTTTTTTCATTGAAATGCGGCTACTTGTTAAGTTAGCAACACAACCATTGTTAAATTCTATTCTCACATTGGCAATATCAGGGGTGTCAGTCATAACGGCTACACCACTTGCTGATATTGATTTTACGTCTGATTTTACAAGGCTTAAAATAATATCAATGTCATGAATCATTAAATCTAAAATCACACTAACCTCGGTGCCTCTTGGATTAAATTGAGCTAGCCTATGCACTTCAATAAACATAGGGTTGAGGTTCATCTCTTTTAATGCTAAATAAGCCGGATTAAATCTTTCTACATGACCCACTTGCATTTTCACGCCAGCTTCTCTCACCATGTTGACTAAATCTTTTCCTTCTTGTAGGGTGTGGGCCAAAGGCTTTTCAACAAATACATGTTTGCCTTTTCGGATGGCCATCATACAAACTTCATAATGCAAATCGGTGGGCGTGATAACATCGATAACATCACAAGCTTCAATTAATTTTTCTTCATCAGAAAATCTTTTAAGGCCATGTGTATTAATGACTTCATTGGCATTATCATTATTAGGATCAAAAAATCCAATAATTTTTACGCCTTCAATTTCTTTCCAATTAGATATATGAAACTTGCCGAGGTGTCCTACGCCAAAAATCCCTACTTTAAGCATCTATGATTATTTGGCGTAAAGGTAGGCAAACGAGGTCCTTTAACTGCCTAGGCGTATTGTATGTGGATATTTTACTTCTTTTTCTTAACAGGCGCTTTTTTAACGGGCGCTTTCTTTGCCACAGGTTTCTTTCCAGTAGAAGCTTTCTTCTTAATAGGTGCAGCCTTCTTCTTAACTGGTTTTTTAACAGGCTTTTTCTTTTTAATACTTGATTTCTTGCCTTTTTTAGACTTTTTAGATTTGCTCGTTGGCTTTTTTTCTAGGGCATCAATAACTGGAGAGGTAGTAGGGTATCTGTAATTGACTAGGTCTAGTTTATCAAAAATAACAGACTCTGTTTTTAACTGTTGGGTGGTTAAGTCAATGAGTAATTGAGGGTCAAAAGAGTAATCTTTGTAACGCATTTCAAAATGAAGGTGTGGTCCAGTAGAGTGTCCACTTGTTCCACCAAGGCCAATGTGCTGTCCACTTTTTACGTATTGATTTTCTACAACATCTATTTTGCATAAATGTCCATAAATCGTTTCTAGTCCATTTTTATGTCTAATAACAACGCAGTTTCCAAAACCTGATTTATTAAACTGTGCGTACCTTACAACACCATCAAACGCAGCAACTATGGTGTCTCCAATATTTAAATCTACATCTAAGCCATGGTGCTGTCTGCCCCATCTTTTTCCGTATTCCGAATTTATTTTACCATACCAGGTTAATGAAAATTTTTCATCCTTATTAATTAAAGGCAAATAAATTTCTTCGGGCAAATCATTGAACTCTACACTATCGTATACAAATGTGATGTCGTTGACCCAATCTTTTGTGTAAATAGAATCATTTGTTAGTAAAGAGGTAGTTATAGCATTAGCACTATCAGCGGGTAAAGCAGGTGTTGAGATCCAGTTTTTTTCACTTAAAATAATTGGATCTGGAATAGGGTTGTAATAGATGCTTCTTACTGGCCTTCTGCTTCTTTTTGATTTCCTTTTTTTACTGCTTTTCTTTTTTTTGCTTGTTGGCTTTTTTGAACTGCTCGTTTTTTTCTTGACTGGTGCTTTTTTCTTGGCAGGCGCTTTTTTTGAAGTAGTTTTTTTTGCGGTAGATGCCTTTTTCTTTTGTGCAAAACCTTCGGGGGCAACAACGCTTATAGCCACCAAAATGGTTAAAACCGCTATAATTTGACGTATGAAACCCTTAAAACGCATTATAATTTAATTAGTTATGGTAACAATGGAGGCCAAGATACTAAAATCTAATAAAAAGGGGGGTATTAAGCAAAATCAGTCCAAAACTTGCAAAATCTTAACCTTTTGCAAACATTTCAGGTAGCATTTTGTTTAAGTTCTATAAAACAGCTTTTCATGAAAATTGCACAAAAATTAGCCTTTTTTGTCCTTGTATTTAGCCCTCTTTTTGTTCTGGGGCAGACCACTGGAAAATTAAGTGGTAGTATTTTCAACAAAAAAACACAGCAAAGAGTGCTTGGTTTAACGGTTCAGGTAATTCCCGGAAATACTAAAACGATTTCTGATAGCCTTGGGAATTTCAGGTTTACGCAACTAAAGCCGGGTCCTTACACGTTGGAAATATCGGGGCTTGGTTTTAAAACAAAACAACTCAACAATATACCCGTTACTACTGGTAATGAAAATAATATTCAAATAGAAATAGAAGAGATCGTTAATCAATTATCAAATGTTACGGTAACTAGTCGAAGAAGTTCTGCAAAAGCGGCAACACTCGAAAGTCCATTAAGTATTCAGCGCTTAACTACCGAAGATATTAAAAATAACCCCGGTGGTTTTTTTGATATTAGCAGGGTCATACAATCTTTACCAGGGGTTGGCGGCGGTGCAGCAGGAGGTACATTTAGAAACGATATTATTATTAGAGGAGGAGCCCCAAGCGAAAATGTTTTTTATTTAGATGGAATCGAAATTCCAATTATTAATCACTTTGGTACTCAAGGAAGTGGTGGTGGACCTGCTGGTATTTTAAATGTACTTTTAATTGAGGATGTAAAATTGAGTACTTCTGCATTTGATGCGAAATACGACAATGCACTTAGTAGCGTATTTCAATTCAAGCAAAAAAATGGTAACCCCAATAAATTTCAGGGTAATGTGCGCTTAAGTCTTACAGAAAATGTACTTACACTTGATGGCCCTATGTCTAAAAAAACAACTTTTGTGGCGTCTGCTCGTAAAAGTAGTTTAGGTATACTTGCTGGATTACTTAATTGGTCTTTTTTGCCTAACTATTCCGATTTTCAGTTTAAAACTACCACGCGAATTAATAATAAAACAACGTTAACATTTCTTGGTGTGGCTGCTATTGACAGATTTAAATTCATCACCCCGGATAGTTTAACGGCCGAAAACCAGTATGTACTTGGTAATAGCCCAACCATTGATCAAAATAGTTATACGATAGGTGCTACCCTTAAAAAAATTATACCAAATGGATATTGGAATTTGAGTATTAGTAGAAATTTTTTAGACAATCAGGCTAATAAATTTGAAGACAATAAAAATCCTACCGAGCAGCAGCGTACGCTAAAAATAAATAGTATTGAAGCGGAAAATAAAATTAGATGGGATGTTACAAAAAACTACGACAACATTACCTTGAGCTATGGCTTAACAGGGCAATTGGTTAGATTCGATAATGATTTTTTCCAAGTCTTAAATAAGTCCACTAACCCACTCATTTATCCTTCATTGATTATTAAAAGTAAAACCAATACAAATTTTTTCCGTTACGGCGGATTTGCACAAATTGGTACACGTGTATTTAATGATAAATTATCGCTCAGTGGTGGACTTCGCATGGATGCAAATAATTTAAGCAATAGTGAATCCAATCCGTTACAGCAATTGAGTCCTAGGCTTAGTGCTAGTTTGGCTATTTCAGATGTACTTCGTTTCAATGCGAGTTATGGTATTTATTATAGATTGCCAACCTATACACAATTAAATTTTAGCAATAGTAGTACGGGCGAAAAAACAAATCCTGGTGCATATATTCAATCAACCCATTATGTAGCAGGTTTTGAATACCTACCAAAAAACACAACTAGAATTACCGTGGAAGGATTCTATAAAGCATATAGTAATTATCCAATTAGTATTAATGATGGTATAAGTATTGCAAACAAAGGATTGGACTTTGGTGCAATTGGTAATGAGCCCATCGCGCAATTTGGAAAAGGTAGGGCTTATGGCTTTGAATTTTTTGCACAACAAAAATTAACCAAAAACTTTTTTGGTGTTTTTAGCTATACTTTTTACAGGAGTGAATTTACAGGACTTGACAATAAATTTGTTTCGGCAAGTTGGGACAATCGTCAGCTTATTAGTATGACAGCTGGATATAAGCTTCCAAAAAATTGGGAAATTGGTTTGAAATTTAGATACCAAGGCGCTGCTCCAATTACGCCATATAACGAACCATTAAGTAGGGCTAATTATTTGGCCATAGGCTCTGGTATTTTTGATTATTCTAGAATCAACACCCAACGACTTTCGGCATTTAATGCGGCGGATATAAGAATTGATAAAAAGTGGAATTTCAAAAAAACAACACTTGATTTTTACATCGATATCACCAATTTTTACGGTTCAGAAGCCAAGGAAGCAGATTTATATACCTTTAAAAGAAATGAATCAAATACAGCATTTGTAACTTCTGATGGAAAACCATTAATGCCGGATGGTAGTAACGCTGTACCGGTGTATTTAAAAAATTCTCAATCAACCATACTACCTAGTATTGGACTTATTATTGAGTTTTAAAAATCTAATTTCCAGAGTTGATCGTAGTAGTCGATACCTGGGGTAGAAGAGCCTACAACATATAATTCTGACCCTGCTGTAATTAAAATAGCAGGGCCAATTTTTTTATCTAAAACGCCTATATACCATTTGTCGTTGAGTGAATCGTAAATGTCAAATCTGGTTTTATCATCGCCGCTATCCGGGAAGAAAACAATATAGTTGCCAAGTTTTCCCATGCTGTTGGTGCTAAATGATCCGGGCTGGAACAGGCAATGAAAAGTTGTTCCTTTTCCACCAAGTAAATCAAGCATTTCTACTTCGTTTGTAATGCCTTTTTCTGTGATACCTCCTGCCCAAAGCGCCTTGCCTCTTAATCCAATTGATGCGAGTGCATATTTTGCTTTACTCATACTCGATACACTCCAACTATTTGTTTTTGGTTCATAGATATCAATATTGTTAAAAGGCGTACCGCCGATATTACTTGTAGCACCTCCTGATAAATAAATGCTTCCTTGAACGCTCGTTGCTGCTATACTTACTCGGGCTTGGCTGATTGTTTTACTGCTCCATTTTTCTGACAAATAATCATACATATATACCGCGGTTCCGCCAGCAAATAAAACTTTATTTCCTTGGGAAATGGCCGTGTATTGTCCCGCTTTTGGTAGCTCTGTGGTTGTCCATTTTTGATCTACGATATCATATATATCAACTCGTGTAGTGGCAGATGCATTGCCTTGCAGCGCAGTGCCACCACCAAAAAATACTTTGTTACCAGCAACAGCTGCGGCAACGCCCCATTTTTTTTGACTCAGCTCGGTGGTAGACCAGTCTTTTGTTGTTATGTCATAGATATCTACTCTTGATGTAAAATTGGGACCAGGCCCTGTTGGCTGGTATCTTCCTCCTGCTAAAAATATTTTATTGCCTAAAAAAGCAACACCAGATACTTTTCTTTTTTCAGAAAGTGATCCAACAGGGGTTAGCCTTGCCCCAATGAGCTGCCTATTGGTTGCCACTATATTTAATTGTGTGGTGTCTTTTTTTACATTCCCATCATTATCGGTAACACTTAATTCAAAAATATATTTTCCGGCAAGCAGTCCAGTAATGGATGCTTGAGCTTTGTTTGGATTTGTGATTACAATACCAGCATTAATTGGAAAAATAATTTGCCAATTATATTTTGTGATAGTGCCATCCGGATCATAAGATTCTGATCCATTAAGTGTAATAATTTCCGGATTGGTACTGCAATTTGATAAATCGTAAGGGATATTTTGATGGAGGCCAGCATTTGCAACAGGCGGAACACCCGGTGCTTCATTGACCTGAATTAAAACAGTGTCTCTATCAATAAGACCGGTAGCATCTGTAACCCTAAGTTCAAATAGATGACTCCCCGCCGTTAGTTTAGTAACATCTGTTACTGCGTTTGCTGGCGAAGTATATGTTGGGTTGCCAGTGCCTTTAATTCTTGTCCATAAATAATCACTAATGTCGTTGTCTGGATCGGAAGAGGTACTGCCATCAAGTGTAACTGAATGCGTAGGGAGTTGAATGGTTTGATCCAGTCCAGCCTGTGCATCGGGTGGTCTAGCAATTTTTGTTTTATCTACATAAATGGTAAGGGTATCTGTTGCGGTTAGTTTAAAATTATTGGTAACCGTTAATTCAAAAACATATTTCCCTTCTGTTAGTTTTTTAATCCATGTTGATTTTGATGAAGGGTCAATGATAGTATTGTTTGTTGGCCCACTTAATTTTGTCCATTTGTAATTTGTAATGTTTCCATTGTTATCGTATGATTTACCACCATCAACAAAGGCAGAGTCTTTGGGTAATACAATGGATTGGTCATTGCCTGCATCTGCAACCGGGGCTGTTTTTATAGTGCCACCATCTTCGTAGGAGAGATCTTTGGCGCAACTGTTAAACATGAGCCAGCATATGCATACCCAATAATAAAATATAGAAGCTGGCTTCTTCATTGATTTAAAGGTAATAAAATCCGTAGATTATATTAAATTGCTTCAAATACCAGTTATGCGTATACTTTTATTTATATTTTTTACAGTTTGTTCTAGCACATTGTTGGCGCAACAAGCAACGGTTTCAAATAAAACGAACACCGGAAAATATGTTTTGGTCATTCATGGTGGCGCTGGCACACTCAATAAAAGCCAGTTTACACCTGCACTTGAGGCTAAGTATAAAAGTGGACTAGATAGTGCACTAGTTGTAGGTAATGCCATTTTAGAAAAAGGAGGAACCGCTTTAGACGCCGTTGAAGCAACTGTTAAAGTGCTTGAAAATAATCCGCTTTTTAATGCAGGTAAAGGTGCTGTATTTACAAATGAAGGGATTAATGAACTTGATGCAGCAATCATGGATGGAAAAACCTTAGCAGCAGGTTCTATTGCGGGTGTGAGAACCATCAAAAATCCAATTACTGCTGCAAGGGCTGTTATGGAAAAATCGGAACACGTTTTATTAAGTGGAAGAGGTGCCGAAGCTTTTGCTGCTACACAAGGTATTGAAATAGTTGACCCTTCTTATTTTTATACACCAGAAAGATGGAGGGGGTTGCAGCGTGCAAAAGAGCGCGACTCAATAGATCAATTAAAAAAAATAAGTCAAACAGCTTACACTGATGAAATTGATGAGCAGCGCCGTAAAGATAAATATGGAACTGTTGGAGCTGTTGCACTTGATACCCATGGTAATTTAGCTGCTGCTACAAGTACCGGCGGTATGACCAATAAAAAATGGGGTAGAATTGGTGATGCACCCATTATTGGGAGTGGTACTTACGCAAATAATAAAACGGTTGCTATTAGTTGCACAGGATGGGGTGAATATTTTCTAAGACTTGTGATGGCAAAAAGTATTAGTGACAGGATGGAATTTGGTGGACAAAGTTTAGCACTCGCTTCTGAAACACTTGTTATGAAAGAGCTTTCATCACTTGGTGGCGATGGTGGACTTATTGCAGTAGATAAAAATGGAAATATCGCACTTCCTTTTTGTACCGAAGGTATGTATAGAGGCTTTATTAAAAAAGAAAGACAAGGCGCTGCTATTGTAAAAGATATTTTAATTTTCAAATGATATTTCCAGTAAAAGTTCCATACACGGTTGGGCCTGATATTGTAAAATATGAAGGGCCGGCATTTAATATGCATCCGGATCCTACCTATCTACTAGAAAAAAAGAAGGAGCTTGAATTAAATGAGCGTCATATTTGCGGAAGTATAAGTAATGATTATTTACATCACCTCAATGCCTTTTGTGGCTTTGATGCAAACACCACATTACCTGAAATTTGTGTTGGGTTAGAAGAAGACATTGCTATTTTAAAAGACGGACATTTACATGCGATAGGTTTTTGTTTTCCAAGCGGGTTTTATCCTGCACAAAAATTAGGACTTTCTTTTTTTGATATGCACCTACCGGTAGGTGATGGAGAAACTTTAAGACGTTCTAGTGAAAAAGTGTCGGCGCTCATTTCAAAACAAGATGCCATGTTTAGAAGGTATGTTTGGACACTTACATCGCTGCCATCTTTAAGTCAATTGCCAAGTTATACTAAGCCAACGCCTCAATCAGTTAATGATTTATATTTTAGAACCGAAACCCAAACAACAGTTGGTATTGGCGGTGATATTTGTTTGTTTTTTGTAAAAGTAGAAATGCATCCATTGCAGCAGGTATGGGATGACCCTGAAAAGCGAAGATTGATTATTGATAGCGTCAATTCAATGTCGGAAGCGGTACTCAATTATAAAAATTTGGTATATATCAAAAGCATTATTTAGTCTATTTCAATTGTTTAACTGGGATTTTGTACCGCGGAATATTTTTTTATTAAATATTTGGTTCGTTGGGTAAATTTATTCGATGTTCATTTATAATAGATTAACTTTATTATTGATATTATCACTGAATTTTAACCGTAATTAATACATATGCTTTTCAAGTCTAAATTGATTATTGTACTCTCATTTATTTTGAGCATTTATCAAGTAAACCTAAATGCGCAAAATAGAGTAGTGGTAACCTTAAAGGGTTTGAAATCTGGCGACACGGCCCTACTTCGAATACAAAAGAGTGGAGAGGAATTTAAATTCAAATATGTTGGCGGAACTGGATCGGATATAATCCACACATTTGATACTTTGTCTAATGGTAAATGGGCATTATCGGTTGATGCAAAAACATATATTTTTCCAACTGCAGCAATAATTCAACTTAATAATAATTCATTTGAAAGTACTGTACAATTAACAAAAGCTCCTGTTGATAGTAATTTCAACTATCAGTGGCAAGATGATAGCAGTTTTGTGGGACATGCGCAACAAGCGTATATTAATGATAAGGTTGAAATAGTGGTTTTAGGCAAAGCAGAAAAAGTGCCGGATGATTTTAATGCAATTAATGCTTTAAATGAATATGGATTTTTATTTAGTGACGAGGAGTCTAAATGGACAAGTGAAGATAGTTACCGCTTATATCAGACCTTAAAAAAATTCAATTTTCAAAAATTTGGAGAACGAGATTCAGTTCGTGTAAAAGTAAAATGGATCCTAACTGATAAGTATATAGATCGTGACATCGATTTTAAAACTGTGAATGGTGTTGATGTTATTACTATTTCGAGAGCTGCATTTACCTATGCAACACCCCAAACTGTTACAGTTGACGGCGTGAAAGGAAAATTTTTCTCAAAACGTTTATTTACCTCTCTTGTGTATTACTACACAGACAAGGGTACTAAAAAGGAAAAGATTGCTGAACTAGCTAAAACAAGATATGGGTTTGAATTTTTAGTTCCATCCGCATTTTTGAAAAACTTGATGGGCGAAACCGAAACTAATTTTCAGGAATTTACAAGTGATGAAAAAATTATTATTTTATCTATGTTTGAAGAATTTCCTGATGCCATGCAGCGTCAAGCGGAGCTTAAGTATATGGTAAGAAGGGTAAATGGACAATTGCATCCAGTGTATCCATCAGCTCCTGCTATTGCATGGGTGACTAATAGTAATATAGAATGGATGGAGGGTGCCTTTAAAAGCCAGGATATTACTTACATGCAAAGATTGGTATTACACGAAAAAGCCCATTTTTTATGGGAGCACACTTTTGATAAAACGACCCAAGATGACTGGGCAACACTTGGCGGTTGGTCTAAAGATCCAGCAGCACTTTCAGGATGGTCTACCAATAACACCACAGAGTTTGTTTCTGCCTATGCGCATTTAAAAAATCCAAACGAGGATATGGCAGAATCTATTGCTTTTTTTATTACAAATCCTGAAGCATTTAGGAGTCGATCCTTAAAAAAGTTTGAGTTTGTTAGAGACCGAATTATGAAAGGTACTAGGTATATTTCTGTGATTAGACCGGATTTGACTTTTCAGGTATATAATTTATTTCCTGATTACAATTATCCTGGTAAAATTAAACGTACAAAACTAGAAGTAGTAGGTGCTCCAAACGATGATAAAATAGTCAAGCTTGAAATTGAACTTACCATTATGAATAAGGCTTTTGATGGGGCAGATTGGGCAAGCTGTAGATTCACAAGTTCAATAGGAACTTTTAAGGACATGGGCTTACGACCTGTTAATGCAGAAAAATCAATTTTACGAGGAGAAATGCCACTTTCTAAATTTGCAAAAAGTGGCTATTGGATAATTCCTCAAATGACAATTGGTGATTTGCAAGGCAACATGCGATTAGAAAACAATAGTACCTATGGGGTCAAATGTTTTGTCAATAATCCACTTGAAGATGTGACAGCGCCCCTATATATTCAAAAGTCATTAACAATGGATAGTGTATCTGTTAAGCTTATTGATTTTACAGGAAGTTTAGCTGTGGATAGGTGTGGACCATGTGCTGATACCATTACTCCATCAAATGCAATCAAAATCAAGTTTAAAATTGATGAAAAAAATAAAATCAATCCAGATGGTAGAGTATTGGCTTCGGTGTATCTACCAAGTTTTGATAGCACTGATAAATATAATATTCAGCCCTACAGTTTTGAAACCCAAATTAATGGAAATGGAATTTCAAATGACTTTACGGACAGTATAAAAACAGCTCAATTTTATTTCCCTGTGCCTGATTACTTTCCTAGTGGCTACTATTCTGTATCAAGTATTTTGATGACTGATTTAGCTTTAAATTCTAGGCAAGTATTATTTGATAAGGATACCGCTAATAAAAATTATTTTGCTCCGCCTAATTTTATAAATCAAAGAGCCGTTAGAGATAGTATTTATATAAGAACAAAGTATCCGGATTTAAAACCTCCGGTGCTAGATCTTAATGATATTCAAATTAAAGCCACTCCAACCAATCCTGTAAGTCCTAATGGTGAAACTTTATTTGAAATGTGGTTATGGGTTAAAGATGAATCCGATTTTGTTGGTAAAGCCTCTGGTTTTGCCCATGGTTATTATGTGCTAAGGGATCCACAAGGTCTTGAAACTCATGTTTCGATGCAGCGCGATTTGGGTAATACCTATTATGATATTAAACCCGATTCTTCGATTTATGGATACAAAAGGTATTACTTTAAAACATTATTGCCCGTTGGCTCGCCTCCTGGCCTTTGGGGCGTATCTGCAATTGGCTTGATTGACCATGCTCGTAACAAAAAGTATTACAATTTTGTGGAGTATGTTAGATTTGATGTAGAGCAGTCAAAAGTTTTACAAGTAACGCCGTTTGTAGAAATTTTAGGAAAAAGGGTGAACAGTAAAAATGTTGATTCTGTTTCTGTAAAAATTGGATGTAAGTCTTGTATCAATCAAAATTATCGACTTAGAATGTATAGTTCTATGGGTGGTACTTCTGTTGTTTCAGAAGGCAAGATGACGAAAGACACCATTACTGTTTCTAATTTGAATTTAAAGGGTGTAAATGATGGCGTGCTTTATGCAACAGTATTTATGTTAGATAGTACAAAGGCGCTCATTGGAACAGGGAAGGCTATATATACCAAAGATGCAACAGTACCTACTAATTATAATCTTACTCCAAACAGGTCATTACTTGGTAAGAGTAATTTGGATTCGTTTATAGTTGCTATTAAATCTGTGGAAATTAATAGTTCAAATCTGGTGGTGTTAAAGCAAACAACTATTAATCCGGGAAGTACCGGGCAAATAGGAGACTCAATTGTTCTTAATTCTATAAGAAATATCAATACAGCCAATCTTCCAGTTATTAATTCTACTTCACAGAATGGAAGTGGTAATTATTTTAATTTAGAATTTGAAGGAGGCGTGCCTACTGCATTAATGAATACTGGATTTTATGATTCTACACTCAAAATTCCAAAATCTATATTTGATAAACTTGCGGATGGTACCATCGAAATCAAGTTAATTTCTACAGATTCACTGGGTAATAGTGGTTTATCTGTTTCGCAATTTATTTACAAAGACACCAAAGCGCCAACATTAAGCATAGTGAATGACAGTTTGGTAGGTCTTAAAAAGTATGTGAAATTAGTGTCTGATGAATTTATTTCAAACGCACCTACTGTTTCTGATTTTGTAGTTTCAAACGGAGTGATAAATACTGTTACTAAACTAAATAGTAAATCATTTGGATTGTTGATTACAAAAAATTGTAAAGATACCCTATCTATTCAATTGAATAATTCCGTTTTAAAAGATTCGGTTGGCAATACAAGTACTGTATTTAATGTAAAAGTTGCCGATATAGTGAAACCAGCAACACCTCTTATAACATCGAGTAAAGGGGCTGCTATTTGCGCTGGCGATAGTTCGGTTTTAACCGCTTCTTCAACCTCTGGTACTTTTGCTTGGTCTAATAATGGGGTAGCTATTGCTAATGCAACATCCAAAACCTATGCTGCATTAAGTGCGGGTAATTATAAAATTGTAAATACAGATAGCAAGGGTTGTGCAAGTGAATCAAGCGGCTTTACTGTTAGCGTTAATCCATTGCCCGCAAAGCCAGTGATTAGTTGGTCTGGTGTTCAATTTGCGACCACAGCTACTGGGGTTAATTATCAGTGGCTATTAAATGGTACGGCAATTTCAGGTGCAACAGCGTCAACACACAAACCATTAAATACTGGTGATTTTAAACTTCGCGTAACGGATCCAAATGGCTGTATAAATGTGAGTGATAGTTTTAAATTGGTTGTAACCGCAATTGGTAATTTAGTAACTACACCAGCAAGCAATTTAGCAACGGTATACCCTAATCCTGCTACAAACCGAGTTGTATTAGAGTTTGCAACCTTGCCAACTATAAATTTAAATTTCCAGCTCGTTTCTCCATCCGGAAATGTTCTTTCTTCTACAACTGGTAGAAATAAAGTTAACATCATTGATGTGAGTGATATACAGTCGGGAACTTATTTTATCAAGGTAATTGGTAAGAAATATGATCAGGTAAAAAAAGTATTAATAAAGAAGTAATTGCGTTATGAAAAATTTATTATACACTATATTATTAGTAGGACTTTTTTCTTGTGAAAAAGCGGCGCCCGAACAAAAAATTGTTTTCACAATGGATGCTGTTAACAATAGTACAGCTACTGGAAGTAGCTTTCCTGTTGCAATTACGCTTACATCGGCAATGCCATCGCAAGGCATTAAAATTGAAGCCACTACTGTAAACCAGGGAAGTGGTGCAACTTTACCACAAGGGGCTCCATATAGTACTTCAAGTGCAAAAAATACAATCGTTATAAGTGGTCTACCTCAGCAACAGTGGTGTAATGTTACCATTAAAGTAACTTCTAATAATACGAGTACCAATACCGATAGTCAAAGCTTCACGGTTGTTTATAAGTAGAAAGGAATTGAGATAAGCAAAAGCCCTTAACACCATAAATGTTAAGGGCTTTTGCTTATCTATTATTTTTCGGCTAATCCATCATTAAAGCCTTTGCACCAGCAACCACCATATTCTTCCTCATTTTCTGGGAATCCAATGGGTGTAAGTGTTGCGAATTTCATGCTACCGGCATTTTTTATTGCAAATTCTTTTGCTTCTCCGCAATTTGATGGAACTTTATCATTTTTTCCGTAAACGCTGTTATTTATTTTCATTAGCCTAGCAGTCCTTGCAACTTCCTTGCCTTTTAAATACCAACTGTAATTTGCATTCGATATTGATATTTCGTCACACTTTGTTGCTGAGTTAGCTAAGGAATTAAGCTTTTCATTATCATTACTTCCGCAACCAATGGCAAATAGTGATACGAATAGAAGAGAAATGTAGTTTTTCATTTGATTTTGTTTTTAAAGTAATTATGAATTTATATTAAATATACAAAAATCGTAATACGATAAAACATTTTTTTGTTTAGTCTAGCGGTTAGGTCCATTTTTTAAAGTGCTAATGCTATTCATTAAATTTTAGAAAAGGGAAAGAAATAAAAAATTATAAAAAACGCTGAAAATTTATAAAAATAGTGCTGGATGTTGTTTGGCAAGGATCTATTTGAATTTGCCAGACAAATTTTGAATTTATAAAATAGTGAGGATGCGAATATTGTCTGGCAAGGTTTAGAACATGCACAGATCATGAAAATCAGAGGATATAAAAGGCAATTTACGTTACAGAATCATTTCAAGACTGGTACAGATATCGATCAGATGTAATAGAAAGAAGGAAGATGGCAAGTAACAATCTATTTGCTACACTTTCAGTTACGGGTATTAAAAAACCCCTTGATAATCAAGGGGTTTTACTCATTTTACGCGGACCGGACGGGACTCGAACCCGCGACCTCCGCCGTGACAGGGCGGCATTCTAACCAACTGAACTACCGATCCAAACCTCCAAAAACAGCCTTTACAGGTCGTTTTCAGGACGGCAAAGATAAGGGTAAACGCATTTCATAAACAAATCTTTTCAGAAAAATATTTGAACCCCTAATTTTACCGAAATTCGCAGTTATTATGCCACAATACCCGAATAGACAATTTTTAGAATTTGAGACGCCCATTAAGGAATTATTTGAGCAAATCGAGGACACTAAAAAGTTACAAGAGAAGAATCCTAAAATAGATTATAGTAAAACGCTTGCGCAACTAGAAGCTTCTATTCTTGAAAAAAGAAAAGAACTCACTGTTTCTTTAACACCATGGCAGCGAGTGCAATTAAGTAGACATCCCGACAGGCCGTATACTTTAAAATACATCGACAAGATGTTTACCAATTTTGTTGAATTGCATGGCGACCGCAATGTAAAAGATGACAAAGCTATGGTTGGTGGTTTTGCGCAACTCAATGGTGAAACGGTAATGGTAATTGGTCAACAAAAAGGTGCTAATACTAAAATGAGACAGCTCCGTAATTTTGGTATGGCCAATCCGGAAGGTTATAGAAAAGCTTTACGTTTAATGCGCCTTGCAGAAAAATTTAATAAACCAGTTATTGCACTCGTAGATACGCCGGGTGCATTTCCAGGACTAGAAGCAGAAGAGCGCGGACAAGGTGAAGCCATTGCCCGAAATATTTATGAAATGATTCGCTTAAAAGTGCCTGTCATTGTTGTGATAATTGGTGAAGGCGCGAGTGGTGGTGCATTAGGTATTGGTGTAGGAGATAGGGTGCTGATGATGGAAAATACTTGGTACACTGTAATTTCTCCGGAAAGTTGTAGTTCTATTTTATGGCGTTCATGGGATAAAAAAGAACTCGCTGCTGAGCAATTAAAATTAACGGCCAAAGACATGAAAGGTTTTGGCCTTGTGGATGAAATTGTACATGAACCATTAGGTGGTGCACATTGGGATTATTCCGAAGCTGCCGAACTTTTAAAGACAGCTATTGTTAAAGAACTAAATGTAATTAAACATATTGCTCCACAAGACCGAATCAACCAGCGCATAGACAAATATTGCAAAATGGGATTTTGGGAAGAAACAAACGCACAATAATATATAAATGACAGTACAGCAACAATTGAGAGGAACAGGCGTGGCACTTGTAACGCCATTTGCAAAAGATGGTAGTATAGATTTTACATCTTTGGGTAAAGTAATTGATCATGTGATTAATGGCGGTGTTGAGTATTTAATTACACTTGGCACAACTGGTGAAACACCCACCTTAACCAAAGAAGAAAAAATTGAAATTATCAATTTCACCTTCAATCATGTTGCTGGAAGGGTGCCTATTATTGTTGGTGTGGGTGGTAATAGTACCGCCGAAGTGGTAAGTGATTTGCAAAAGTTTCCCTTAGATAAAGCGATTGCTGTTTTAAGTGCGGCACCTTATTATAACAAACCTTCGCAAGAAGGTATTTACCAGCATTACAAGGCGGTTGCGGCGGCTAGCCCTAAGCCAGTAATTTTATACAATGTACCAGGCCGAACAGGACGTAACATGTCTGCGGCTACTACCATTCGTTTGGCAAAAGATTGTCCAAATGTAGTGGCCATGAAAGAAGCAAGTGGAGATATGGCGCAGTGTATGGAAATTTTGCGTGATGCGCCTTCTGATTTTGTGGTTGTTAGTGGTGATGATCTATTAGCACTCCCTCAAATTGCTTGTGGCATGCAAGGTGTAATTAGTGTTGCAGCCAATGCGTATCCTGCGCAGTTTTCTAATATGGTTCGTGCTTGCTTGGCGGGAAATTTTGTTGAAGCAAAAAAAATCAATGATCCTTTAATTGAAGGATATGATATTATGTTTGCCGAAAACAATCCAGCAGGTGTTAAAGCTTTTATGCATGAAATGGGTTTGCTTGTAAACGAAGTTCGTTTACCAGTGGTACCGTTAAGTGAACCTGTTTACAGCCGCGTTAAAACTTATTTAGGTAAGTAGTTATTTTAGCAAAGCTTTTATTTCATTAAGTTTCATGAGGGCTTCAACCGGCGTTAGCTTATTGATGTCCATACTATTGAGCGCTGTTCTAATGCTTTCAAAAGTAATGGTATGTTCATCAAAAATAGAAAGTTGCAATTTTGGTTGCTTGGTGCCAATTTCTTTTTGATGTTCTGTTTTAGATTCTAGTATCGCTAAAATTTCGTTGGCTCTATTAATAAGTGCAGGGGGCATGCCGGCCATCGTGGCAACATGAATACCAAAGCTGTGGGTACTTCCACCTGCCGCTAATTTGCGCAAGAAAATAATTTTATTACCTACTTCTTTGTGTGTGACATGAAAATTTTTGACGCCTGTTAAGGAATTTTCTAAATCATTTAATTCGTGGTAGTGGGTGGCAAATAATGTTTTTGGTTTTGCAGAAGCACCATGTAAAAATTCTACAATACTCCAGGCAATAGAAATACCATCGTAGGTGCTGGTGCCCCTTCCAATTTCATCCAGTAGTATTAAACTTCTTGCCGAAATATTATTGACAATACTGGCCGTTTCATTCATTTCTACCATAAAGGTAGATTCACCTCCACTTAGATTATCGCTAGCGCCAACACGGGTAAATATCTTGTCCGTTAAAGGGATTTTAGCGGCCGTGGCTGGCACATAAGAACCCATGTGTGCAAGTAGTGTAATAAGCGCCGTTTGTCTTAAAATGGCGCTCTTACCACTCATATTAGGGCCCGTTAAAATAATAATTTGCTGTGTTGTGTTGTCAACAAAAATATCATTTGAAATATAGGGTTCACCAGGTGGTAAATTTCTTTCAATAACAGGGTGCCTGCTTTCTGTGAGGTGCAGGTCGTAACCCTCGTGGATAATGGGTTTACAGTAGTTTAATTCAACGGCATTGTTTGCAAAACAACAGAGGCAATCAAGTTGTGCAATGACCTGCGCATTTAATTGAATAACTGCAATATAATTTTGAAGGGTAGATAATAGGCTGTCAAATAATGCAATTTCGATGGCAATTATTTTGTCCTCGGCGCCCATAATTTTTTCTTCGTATTCTTTAAGCTCGGGTGTAATGTACCTCTCGGCATTGGCAAGTGTTTGTTTGCGAATCCAAGTGTCAGGCACTTTATTTTTATGTACGTTGGTAACTTCTAGGTAGTAGCCAAAAACGTTGTTAAAACTTATTTTTAAAGAAGAGATACCAGTGGCAGCTGCTTCTCTTTGTTGGATATTTACTAAAAAATCTTTACCCCCCGTTGCAATGTTTCGGAGGCTATCAAGCTCTGCATGAAATCCATCTTTTATTACGCCGCCTTTATTTGCAGCTACCGGTGGGTTTTCTGCAATTTGCTGATAGATGGTTTCAACAATAGTTGGGATGGGATCTAATAGGGCAGCAGCATCCGTAATTTTTTTATTGTTACTTTTTGCAGCCGCTTCTTTGATGATGCTAATTTGTTCAAGTCCACGTGCCAGTTGAACAACTTCTCTTGGATTGATTTTTTTAAGTGGAACTTTACTTACCAGCCTTTCCATATCGCCGCATGCTTTAATAGCAGCAGACAATGTGGTGCAAAGTGTTTGGTCTTTTATAAGTGTTTCAACGGCGTCTAGTCTTTCATTGATGGCCGTCGTATTTTTTAATGGGAAAATTAACCAGCGGCGCAGTAACCTTGCACCCATGGGGCTTACCGTATTATCAATAACTTTTAATAAATAATTTCCCTGGTCAACACCAGCGCCTAGTAATTCTAGATTTCTGATGGTAAAACGGTCCATCCACAAAAAGTCTTCACGTTCCATGCGCTGCACACCTGTAATGTGCTGCAGGTTTGGATGTTCAGTTTCTTTTAAATAATGTAAGATGGCGCCAGCAGCAGTGATCGCATGGGGTAGGGCTTCAATACCAAATCCTTTTAAAGAGTGGGTATTAAAATGTTTGAGTAAACTTTCGGTAGCAAAAGCTTCATCAAAAATCCAAGACTCCATGGTGTAGGTATAAAATTTTGGACCAAATTTTTCAACAAATTGTTTTTGAAAATTGCGTTGAAAAATTACTTCGGCAGGTTTTAAACCTTGGAGTAGTTTGTCTATGTATTCAGTGTTGCCTTCTGCAACAAAAAATTCGCCAGTAGAAATATCTAAAAAGGAAGCACCTAAACTGTCTTCTTTATCTGAAAAATGGACAGCCGCTAAAAAGTTATTGCTACCTTGCTCTAATAATTTATCGGAAGTGGCAATACCCGGTGTAACCATTTCTGTAACACCTCTTTTTACAATACCTTTTACCGATTTTGGATCTTCTAATTGATCGCAAACTGCAACGCGGTGGCCCGCTTTTACTAGTTTATGTAAATAGGTATCCAGTGCATGGTGCGGAAAACCAGCCAATTCATTTTCGGAAGCGGAACCGTTATTTCTTTTGGTAAGTGTGATGCCCAACACTTTTGAAGCTACAATGGCGTCTTCACCAAATGTTTCGTAAAAATCGCCTACTCTAAATAACAAAACAGCACCAGGATATTTTTGTTTAATAGCCCGGTGCTGTTGCATTAAAGGAGTTTCTGAAGCCGCTTTTGCCATAAGGGCAAATATAAGAAGCTACGGCTAATTTTTACCTTTTCTAGGTAGCTTAGCGTCTCTTTGAGCGGTATTATAAGCAAAGGCGGCCACAATGGTTGCAATTTGCTTTAAATCGTCTTCTATAAGGTGGTCATACACGTCCATATTGCTATGGTGCGTTCTTGTATTGTATTCGATAGGGTCCTGTATAAATTGAAAGCCTGGAAGGCCAATGCCATCAAATGCTTGGTGGTCGGTTCCTCCAGTCGTACTAATAGTGACGGTGTTTGCTCCTAGGTCTTTAAATGGCGCTAACCAGCTACTAAAAATAGGTCCGCAAGCTTCGTTGCCTTGTAAATAAATACCTCTAATTTTTCCAGTACCATTGTCAATATTAAAATACCCCGAAAATTTATCGGCAGCAGCTGCCTGATCGCCCGTAAATGTTTTTTTAACGTAGCCTCGAGAGCCTAATAAACCTTGTTCTTCACCACTCCATAATCCAATACGAATGGTACGGCGTGGATTAACACCAAGGGTTTTTAAAATGCGCATAGCTTCCATCATTACCGCAGATCCTGCTGCATTATCTGTGGCACCTGTTCCTGCTTGCCATGAATCTAAATGCGCACCAATCATTACCACTTCATCTTTTAAAAGTGGGTCGGTACCTTCTATTTCTGCAATGACATTATAGCCTTGTAAATCTTTATCCTGAAAACTTGTTTTAACATCGAGGTCAAAGTTTACAGGCGTTCCAGATTTAGCAAGTCTTAAAAGTGTGTTGTAATCTTCTACGCCAACCGCCATGTCTAAAAAGTTAGCTGGATCTGTTCCTTTATAAGCGCCACCACCTTGTGCGAAAATAGTTCCGTCATGGTTACGGGTAGAAGTTGAAATCATAGCGTGTGCGCCTTCTTGCATGGCCATCGCTTTTAATAAATTTAATACGCGTGCTGCACCTCCGCCTCCACCTGCGCGCATTGCATCACGCATTCTGCGTTGTGCTGCGGTATCGGTTGCAGCTGGTGCACTTCTTGGTGCTGCTGGTTTTGCGGCAGCCATAGCAGCTAATTCTTCATCGGTATATCTTTTAGCATCAGCGGTAAAGCTATGCTTGTAAATATTTTGCTGATCCAGTATAATTATTTTTCCTTTGAGTTGTCCACGGTAAGCTTCTAGTGCCGCAGAATCTTTTGCATCCACCAATAACAAGGTTGCTTTTTTTAATCCTTTGGTGCCAGCTGTCCAAGTTTTAGGCCAAGCCATTAAAGGTTTATAATATGGCGCTGTTACGGCTAAATACATTTTTTCTAACTCCCATCCTTTACCAAATTCACCCCATGGTTCAATGGCTGCTTTTGCAACACCCCAATTTGTAAGTGTTTCTTTTGCATAATTCGCAGCTCTACTAAATCCTGCCGAATTGGTTAAACGGTTACCACTTTTATCGGTTAAATTAAAAGCGATATCCATGACTTTAGAATGTTGTAATCCTTCTTGTCTAATTTTTTGCATCATGGCTAGGTCTACGGTTTCTTGTGCATGACTAGCCATTGGAAAGGCCAAGGCAACAAGGCAACCCAGCTGAATAAGTTGTTTGTTCATATCAATTGTTTAAGGTTTTGCAAATAAACTAGTTTCAATATAAGCAATCTTCCGCTATACATTCACTTCTCTATTTGAGCGGTTAAAACTACCTTTGTGGCATGCGAAAATTGAGCATGGACGAGTTAGGCCGAAAATCCCTAACCGAATTTAAAGCGGCCCAAAAACAGCCCATTGTGGTGATTCTGGATAATATCAGAAGTATGCACAATGTGGGGAGCGTTTTTAGAACTGCGGATGGGTTTTTATTAGAAGGCATTATCCTCTGTGGATTTACCCCGCAACCGCCCCACCGTGATATTCAAAAAACAGCCCTAGGCGCTACCGAATCGGTGGATTGGTGGTATGTGCAAAATACCCTCGATGCGGTTATGGATTTAAAAAGCAAGGGGTATAAAGTATATGCGGTAGAGCAGGCCCAGGGGAGTATTTCGCTTGAAAAATTTTCTGGAATGAACAATGCGCCACTCGCACTTGTTTTTGGTAATGAAGTAGAAGGGGTAGCTTCAGAAGTGATTGCTGCTAGTGACGGTTGTATCGAAATTCCACAAGAGGGCATGAAGCACTCATTTAATATTTCGGTTGCAGCAGGAATTGTACTTTGGGAAATGGTGAGAACGAATCAATCAATAATTTAACGCAAGGATTCCGATGGTTAAAAAATATTTAAGTCTTGTAAAATTTTCGCATACCATTTTTGCGTTGCCATTTGCTTTCATTGGTTTTTTTATGGGCGTATTTTTTGTTGCGCAACAAAAAAGCCTTCCCATGTTAGATGTGCTTTTGCAAAAACAAATGTTGCAATTATTTTTATGGGTACTTGTATGTATGGTTACGGCGCGTAATGCTGCCATGGCTTTTAATAGATACCTCGACAGGCATTTTGATGCTAAAAATCCGCGCACAGCCATCAGAGAAATACCAAGTGGTGTGATTGCTGCGTCCAGTGCACTGAGGTTTGTTATTTTAAATGCTATCATTTTTATAGCGGCTACTTATTGTATCAATCCTATTTGTTTTTATTTATCTCCGGTAGCGCTTTTTGTTATTTTATTTTATAGTTACACCAAACGCTTTACGGCACTGTGTCATATGGTACTTGGGCTTGGGTTGTCATTAGCGCCCATTGGTGCCTATTTAGCGGTTACCGGATCATTTGCAATACTCCCTATTTTATTTTCTTGTATTGTTATTTGTTGGGTGAGTGGTTTTGATATTATTTACGCCATGCAGGACGTGGATTTTGACGCCTCTCAAAATTTGCATTCTATTCCAACTTATTTGGGAAAAGAAAATGCATTAAAATTGTCGGTGCTGCTGCATATCACCGCGGCTGTATTGGTTATTGTAGCAGGTGTGTTAGCAGGTTACGGATATTTTTACTGGGAAGGCGGGCTTGTATTTATTGGGATGCTATATTACCAGCACTCGATTGTTTCACCCACTAATTTAACGAAAGTAAATATTGCATTTATGACAGCCAATGGTATCGCAAGTGTTATATTTGGTGTTCATGTGCTGGTTGCATTATTTCTACAATAAAATTCATTACTACTTTGGCTAGAATACTTTGTATCGATTATGGCGGAAAAAGAACGGGCTTAGCCGTTACCGACCCATTGCAAATTATTGCAACTGGCTTAACAACTGTTGACACCAAAGACTTGCATGCTTTCATCAAAAACTATTTATTAACGGAAAGCATCGAGCTTATTTTAATTGGCGCACCACTTAGTTTAGACAATACACCTACCCATGCAACGCCACTGGTTAAGGCGGCTATTGCGCAGCTTAAAAGAACCTTTCCTGCCATTCCCATTCAAACCGTAGATGAGCGTTATACGTCAAAAATGGCGGTTAGAGCCATGGTTGATATGGGGATGAAAAAAAAGGATCGACAAAATAAAAAAATGGTGGATGAAATAGCTGCTACCATTATGTTACAGGAATATTTAGCAAACCGTTAAGCTCTATTTTTGTTGATTGGCATAATTGGGGGTATTTTTGCACCCTAATTACCATTATTCAACAACTCAATTGTCATGATTCTTCCAATTGTAGCCTATGGGGCCCAAATTTTAAGAAAAGTTAGTGCTTCTATAGACGCTTCATATCCGGCACTTCCTAAATTATTGGAAGATATGTGGGAGACCATGTATTCAAGTAATGGGGTTGGTCTTGCTGCACCTCAGGTCAATAAAGACATCAGGCTATTTGTGATTGATAGCGCTCAAATTTTTGAAAGTTTAGAGCCACATGAAATTGGAAAATACCCGGATGCCCCTGGTGTAAAAAAGGTTTTCATTAATGCAAAAGTAGTTTCACTAGACGGAGCTGTTTGGTCTTATAATGAGGGTTGCTTAAGCATTCCAAATATTAGAGAAGACGTATCAAGGCATGAAATTGTTACACTGGAATACCAAGACGAAAATTTTAATACGCATACTGAAACATTTAATGGTATTACAGCCCGTGTTATTTTGCACGAGTATGATCATATTGAGGGCAAATTATTTATTGATTATTTAAAGCCGCTTCGTAAAAAATTATTGCAAGGCAAACTAAATGACATTAGTAAGGGCAAGACTCGAATCGATTATAAAATGATTTTTATTAAATGATAAAATATACTTGGTTATTGCTCCTGTTAATGCGTGGGTCTTTGTTTGCACAAGACACAACCATTGCCCTGGGTAACCAAGCATTTACATTATCTGAAGTAGTGGTTCGAAATAATTTTGATTACAAAGAGGTACTCGCTACCATCAAGCAAGACACTACTTTTTACAAGGCGTTCAGAAACCTTCGCATCATTGGATTTTCTTCTTATAATAGTATTCAAATGATGGGCAAAGATGGTTCCGTTAAAGCTTCATTAACCAGTAAAACGCGTCAAAACCATATTGGCAATTGCCGGACCATGGATATTTTGGAGGAGCAAACCACCGGCAATTTTTATTCGGCAACTGGCAAGTACAATTACCTAACACCTGAATTGTATGCGGGTCTATTTTTTACCAAAGGGAAAATTTGTGGCGAAAATAATATTGTGAAGGGTCGTAACTTATTAACGAGTAATAAGTCGGGTATGGAAAAGCACAAAGACCAATTAAAAATGCTTTTTTTTAATCCAGGAAAAAAAATCCCTGGCATCCCGTTTATTGGTGATAAACTCGATTTATATGACGAAGCTGCACACGAGCTATATGATTACCGCCTCGATGTTGTGGATTATAAAGGAACGCTGTGTTATTTATTTTCCATTAAACCAAAAGAAAACCTCGGTTATTTTAAAAGTGACCGCGTGGTCGTAGATCAAATGAATACGTGGTTTGATTTAAAAACCCTGGAAGTACTGGGCCGTAATTACGCCTTAAGTTATAAAGCCGGGGTGTATGATTTTGATGTTGCCATGGAGGTGGAAATGACCAAATTTAATGGACTCACTGTGCCAAAAACGCTGCGCTACAAGGGCAACTGGGATGTGTTGTTTAAAAAACGGGAACGCGCTATTTTTACAGCAACACTATTTGATTATAATTAGGTGCGCTCATTATGGCTAGGCTAAAAACTGGTCATGTATATAGTCTACAACCTCAATTAAGTTATTATTTTGCTGGTATACTGCTAATTGCCTGTCGGCGCCTGTACCTGCCTTAAATAGGCTGTCAATAGCCGATAATGTATCTCTGCTACCTAAATCATTTAGCGTATCATCTACAAAGTCTAGTAGTTCATAAATAAGTGCTTTGGTTTCCACTTCTGTTTCTTTCCCAAAATCGATGAGTGAACCATCAATACCGTATCTACTAGCTCTCCATTTGTTTTCATTGATTAAAGAGCGTTGGTAATTCATGAAATTTAAATTTTGGTGACGCAGCTTATATATTTTAGCACATATGGCCTGAAACAAAGCTGCAATTACAGTCGTTTCCCTAATGGTTAATGGCACATCACAAATTCTAAATTCTACGGTATTAAAAACAGGATGTACCCTTACATCCCACCATATTTTTTTAGCGTTGTCTATGCAATTTGTTTTGATCAGGAGGTTCACATAGTTTTCATAATCCTCTATCGTTTCAAAATAATCGGGGATACCTGTTCTTGGAAATTTATCAAACACTTTTGTACGGTAAGATTTATAACCGGTAAGCCTGCCTTCCCAAAAAGGAGAGTTGGTGCTAAGTGCGTATACGTGGGGTAAAAAATACCGAGCTGTATTGGCTATATGCATGGCCATTTTGCGGTCCTGCATACCAACGTGTACATGTAATCCAAAAATTAAATTACTCCTTGCAGCATCTTGTAATTCATTGACAATTTGATTATACCTGACATGGTCGGTAATGAGTTGATTTTGCCAATGGCTAAATGGATGTGTTCCAGAAGCACCTACCCATAAGTTTAAATCACCGGAAATGGTGGATACAATATGCCGGAGCAAGGAAACCTCTTTTTGCGCTTCTTCTATGTTTTTGCAAATGTCGGTACCAACTTCTACAACTGCCTGATGCATTTCGGCCTTTACCTTATCTTTTAGTATTTTTTGCCCCTCCACTACAATTCGCTGCTCATGACTCGTTAACTCTTTGGTTATAGGATCAATAACCATATATTCTTCTTCTACACCAAGTGTAAACAGGGTAGGCGATACGCTAGACATGTTGTGTTATTTTGTGAAGCAAATGGAGCAACTAAAAATACCTCGTTTTTCTCATAAAAAAAAGGTCGAATCAATTAAGATTCGACCTTTTTAGTGTCTTGGTATATTGTAATACTAGAAGTTAAAACGTAAACCAACTTGACTGATCCATCTTGCAGCATAAGCAGCATTTGTTGTGGTGCTTACACTCCATGGAGTTTTAATATTTGGATTAAATCTGAAGTTAACAGGAGTTAAATCTGTGGCACTAGCATATCCTCCGAACGAAATAAGAGAGAAGTTGTCGTTTGATTGGAAGTAGTTTCTACCCCAAGTTCTGTTGATCATGTTACCAAAGTTAAACACATCATATGTTAACTGGAATTGGTAACGCTTAGCACCTACTTTAATATTAAAG
>JACCDP011127970.1_pt1 | contig 30001 bp, 21 predicted proteins | sample 7445841 | NCBI WGS metagenome assembly JACCDP01 (sample SAMN15323441, study PRJNA562643) | freshwater metagenome | isolation source: river surface water | place: USA:Blue River Watershed | collected 2017-08-17 | reverse complement strand
GTTGGGCAAGGATAAGTTATCGGACATCATTTCACTCATCATTTGCGTGAATCCGCCGAATGTATTTGCCATTTCGTTGTAGCTACTGTTTAGCAATCGCTGTAAATCGTCCGCCGAGGTAATAGCGCTATCGGCTATTAATTCATTGGGAGGAGGGGTTTCAATCCATTTGTCGCAAGCATTAAACGTAAATGCTGAAACAGCAATGAATCCAGTTATAAGTGTAGTTTTAATGGTTGTAGTTTTCATTGAGGTGATTCAGAATTTAGAAACTTAAATTAAATTGAATACTAACGCTTTTCTCCTGTGGAGTTGTTAGATAAGTGATGCTTCCGCTCATGTTTCGGTCCGTAGCATTTTCAAAATCTCGGGCAATTTCTGGATCGATTCCCGTGTAACGCGTCCAAGTCAATAAATTGGTTCCTACCAACATTACGCGCGCTGCATCGAATTTTGATTTTTGCAACCATTTTGCAGGTAGCTTATACGATAAGCTGATGGTTCTCAATCGAATATACGACCCATCTTGTAACCACATATCGGTATTAATCCAAGGGGTTGTTGAACCGTGATTAAAGGTATTTAAGGTCATCAACGGGTAGATTGCACTGTTATCATTAGAACCTTCCCAACGATCCAAAACTCTTCGGTCCATATTCCAATCCGTCATTAACGATACCTGTCGTTTTAAAGAACTTTCATAGATGTTTCCGCCCCAGTTAAAATATAGATTGGCATTTAATTCCCAGTTTTTGTATGTTACGGTGTTTCCTAGGTTCCCAAAAGCCTTAGGCAAAACGTTTCCTACCGCAACTCGGTTAGCGGGATCCCACTTAAACGTTTCATTTCCGTTAATATCTAAATAGACGGGTTTTCCAGTAGCTTGATCAATTCGAGCAAAACGCACCAAGAAATTGGTTCCAACGGGTTCGCCCACAACTACTCGGGTATCGTTGGTTCCGCCCGAAATGGCATCGGGGGTGTAAATTCCAATGGAGGTGATTTTGTTATCATTTCTCGCAATGTTGAAGTTGGTGGTCCAATTGAAATTCTTACTGCGTATATTGATGGTTTTCAAAGAAAATTCCAGCCCTTCATTGGTTATTTCGCCTACATTGTCGTAGAAGTTGCTAAAACCCGTAGAAACCGGGATGGCTACATTCATGATAACATCTCGGGTAATTTTGTTGTAATAGGTGATTTCGCCAGAAATTCTGCCTTTCAAGAATCCAAATTCTATGCCCGCATCAAAGTTGGTGGTGGATTCCCAGCGTAGATTAGGATTTTCTAATCGAGCCGGAGCCAGTGTAGGTAGGTTGTTGTAGCGAGGTAAATTGCTGGAAGGAGTGATGGTACCCCAGCGTGCATAATTATCGAAATTCGCGTTCCCCGATTTTCCAATTCCAGCTCTGGCTTTCAAAAAACTAATCCACCGTTGAGATTTGATGAAGGATTCCTCACTTAAAATATATCCGATTGCAGCCGCAGGGAAGAAACCGTATCGGTTATTCCTTCCAAAACGAGAACTTCCGTCCCATCGACTGGTAATTTGTAGGTTTAATTTGTTGTTGTAACTGTAATTGAAACGACCGAAATAACTCAAGAATGCCCATTCGTAAGGCGTGCGTCCGAACTGCACAGCCGTAGCTTGCCTGCTGCTATCGGTGATAAAGGCCATTGCATCGATAGGAGCTTTGTCGATTGGAGCAGTAGCGTCAAAATTCTCTACGTATTTACCGCGGCTCACACTGCTTTGGAATTCATGACCTAACATGGCGCCAATGCTGTGTTTGTCTGATAGCTGCTTGTTGTACTGCAGGGTGGTGTAGTAGTTTGCGTTTCTGGTCCACGTAGGAAACCACTTTGCATTTCCTTGCTGAACATAGTTGTTGTTATAGTATTTTATCAGCTGCGCTGGTTCGTACAAATGTTCGTTGTAATCCATGTAATCGTAACTTCCGCTGGCATTCCAGATTAAACCTTTAGCCAAATCTACCGTTAGCGAAGCGTTATTGATGGTTCTAATTTCAACGGATCTCCAATTTTTTAAGTTTCGAATGGTATGCAATCCAACGGGTGTTATGTAGCCTTTGGAAGCACTATCGTATAGTGGTTCGAGGGGATAAATGGGTAACATCCAACTCATAGCGCTACCTAGACCGCCTGCCCAAGCTGCATCAACCCGGTTGTTTGTCCCCTGACTAAGCGAATGGGATAATTGCAAGTTAACACCTTTCATGGGTTTGATGTCCATATTAACACGCTCCGCAATTCGTTTGTAGCTGTTACCGATGATGAAGCTTCCGTTATCGTCGTACGATAGGATTCCTTTGAGGGCAAATCCTTTACCCACGTAATTACCCGAAATATTGTAATTCTGTTTAGCCCCAGTACCAATTACCTGATCTACCCAATTGGTATTGACGTTTTGAGCCTGATCCCAACTCATACGTACTCCCACCAAGGATAAATCCGGTTTCCCTGTTCGGCCATCGTTTTGCCAAGCCTCTTGGTACAATTGTAGCCATTCGGGACCGGTTAGCATATCGGGTTTTCGGGTAGGGTTGGAGTTTCCCCATCGTGCACTTACATCAAACTTTAGTCCCTTCTTCCTAGCGCGTTTCGTGGTGATTAATATAACTCCATTGGCACCTCTAGAACCATAAATACTGGTGGCGGCCGCATCTTTTAATATTTCTATATTTTCGATATCGTCTGGGTTTATGCTAGCGAGTGGATTGTTGTTGAATCCACCACCGTAATTTGAACCATTCGCCCGATTCATGAAGTAATCTTGAGTAACGGGAATTCCATCAATAACATACAGTGGGTCCCCGGCAGCAGAAATACTGCTAGCACCTCGAATTCGTATTAACGATGCACTGCCAGCCATTCCGCTTCCAACAATAACTTGAACTCCGCTTGCTTTTCCTTGTAAAGCGGCTTCAAAGCTGGGTGCTGGCATATCCGTTATGTCTTTACCCGAAACCGTGGCAATAGATCCAACCACATTTCTTCTACTTTGTCTGCCGTATCCCACAATAACAATATCCTCCATTTGGGTAATTCCCGATTGAAGTACTTGATTGATAGTAATTATTTTAAATGCGGTTACGGAAACTTTAACCAATCCATCCTCCATTTGATCTTTGGTGAAAATCAACGAATATTCATCACCCACAGGCACTTCTTTAAAACCATAAAAACCTTCGTTGTTTGTTGTGGTTTTAAAATTGGTGCCATAAATTTCGACGGCAACACCTGCAATGGGTTTCTTTGTGGTTGCATCGGTAACAATTCCCTTAATATCTCCAGTAGGCGGCGCAGGGGTGGGTTCTCCAACTTGTGCGGTAGCAAGATTTGCTGTAACAATTGTTAAGACAAATACCAGTACTCGCAGCGTATCACGGTATAAAGACAACATAGGCTGAAATAATTTGGCAAGCAATATAAAGAAAAATTAAAGAAGTGTCAAAATAACAATAACTAAAAAGTGTTAAAATGACGTTTTACTGCTGCTTATGGAATTATTTTTTATAAAAACGCAGCACTGGACGAAATCCAACATGATAAGATACGTCCGTTTTCTTCATAAATTCTGCGGCAAAAGGTTCGGTATAATAAAAATCTTGATGGAAGCTACCACCTTTGATTAAATAATGGTTTTGAAGGGCAGTTTCATCGTATAAGTAACTGGAAAGGTCAAAAACCGAGGCGCTTTGATATGCATTGGGAACCAAAGTTCCAGATACGTTGTAAACCCATGTTTTGTTATTGAACAAATGACCTAATGCTGGTGAACTTGTCCATTCCGAAACATTTCCTAATAAATGATGAATTTGCGGCCATTTTTTGTTGGGAAATCCACCGGCCTTAGTAGGTGTTAGTATTCCATAACTATCATCAATAAATTGAGTACTTCCATTGAAATGATAAATTTTCACACCTCGGGAAGTGGTTAATCCATAGGTGTTAATGATAAAATTCTGCTTACCCCCCAATAAGGTTAATAACGAGTAGTGGTTAACCGATCCGATATTTCTACTCTTGGGGAATCGTTCTTTTATAGCGGTATAACTAGGCTTTTGGATGCAAAAATCATAAGCTGCGCACCATTCGGCGCTGGTTGGAAGGTCTCCTTCCAAGGTGTAATTCTGACTGATGTTGACCGGTAATAAATTTCGGAGCTTTAACCCAAGCCAAATACAGTAGGCTTTGGCTTGGATGGCAGATACACCTACAACAGGATAATCCTCATATGCGGGATGACGGAAATAGTAGTATTTGTATGCCTCGTTCCACATGTGTGGGCTAGTCCAAACGGTAGTGTCAGGTAGTAATGCCCAATGAGGGATATTTAACGATTTAAATTCGGTGCTTGCGCTATCCGCCAAAAACGCACGATATTCTTTATTACTGATCTCTTTTCTTCCTATGTAAAAGGGTCTTGTTTGTATGGATTCGGTAATATCCATGATAGTGTCGAATCCTTTGTATTGACTGAACACCGGGAAAGTAGAGGTTAAAATGTATTGCGAATCCAAAAAGTTGGATTCATAAGTAGTATTAGTATTTGTAAGAGGGTTGGAAATCGGGAAAAAATCGGCGAGAAATTTACTACTTCTCACCGATTTAGGCGCTAAAATACTGGGTTTTAAATATTCGGAATGTTTTAAATAGTAACGCACACGGAATTCCTGATGCGGCAGTACTTGTGCTTTTAACAAAACACAATTCCACAACAGAATTAAAATTAACCCGACTCTATTACTTTTACTCATAATTAAAATTAACGAGTAAAGTATATAATTATTTGCAATTATTAATCTTGAAGTGATTGTAAAGAAGCTTTTACGGCTTCTAGATTTGGCATTTCACCGGCATTTTCCAATACTTCTGCGTAACGCACAACTCCAGCCTTATCAATAACAAAGGCAGATCTTTTGCTTACGCCTTTCATGCCGAAGGCAAAATTTTCATAAATACTTCCATAGGCAGTGCTCACTTCTTTGTTGAAATCACTAAGCAAATGGAAATTAAAGTTTTGTTGCTGTTTCCAATTGTCCAAAGTAAAAACGGAATCTACAGAAATTGCTAGAATTTCAGCATTTAGAGATTCGTAAACTTTTAGATTGTCTCTTGTATCGCACAATTCAGCAGTGCAAACACTGGTGAAAGCTTGGGGATAGAATAGTAAAACTACATTTTTCCCATAAAAAGAAGCCAATTCTATTTCTTGTTTTTCGGAGTTGAATAATTTGAATTTGGGGGCGGTTTGTCCTACGGTTATCATGTTATAATATACAATTTATTGGTTGTAAAGTTTGATTTTATTTTAACGCATTTGAATTAACGCAGGGTTGCTGGTTACAGTTTTGTTAAGTTTTAAATCTCTGAGTAATGGACTTTTAGGTCTTAAAGAGAACAACCATTGTTTGCCATAACCCGATGGTATGAAGGTAAACTCCAACTGCCAGCAATGCAAAGAACGTATCACGGTGAATTGAGAACCCGCAATTTCCTTTTTGTTGAAATCCCATCCCGTTTGATAGGCGATTTTCCATTCACTGGTAATATTTAGGTCTCCACTCATGGTAATTCTATTGTTCGTTATTTTACTCAAATTACCACGTACCTCACTGTTGTAGTTGATGCTGTATGTGAAATTTAAAGACCAAGGAATGTTAAAGTCGAAATAACTCCACGGGTTGTTGTTCACTTGGTCTAGCTCTTCTTCATCAGCATCTTCGGGCACCGATTTTTTTGAAATTGTGCTGCCTTTAATCATGTCTGGCGTAATTCTACTGCTCACATTGGCATTGGCATTTCTAAATCGCAGTGGCTGATTATTTTCATTCCAATAAAACTCATTAATTACTCTGCCATTTTTTAGAGAATAAAAAGAATGTACGGAGGAAATTCCAATACGAACTTGTTTGAATAAAACTGTATTTAATGAGGTATTAATATCAGAAAAATTTAAAGAATCAGCAAATAAATTATAGTTTCCATTAAACGATAATTGGTCAATGAGATTTATTTTATCAAATTTTTTACCGGTACTGTCATTTTTTGCTATTTTTTTACCTTGAATATTGTTGCTTATACCATAGGTAATGCTACCACCACCAGTTTGACCGTTACCGCCATACAAACTGTTTGAGAAAATATTGTATCGAACCTGTTTGTTGTTTGAGTCGAGATAACTTTTTACCCAACCTTTTTCTTCTGCGTTGATTTCGGGGCGATATGTAAATCCTAGGGATGGGGTGATGGTATGGCGGATAGCTGTGATTTGTCCCCAATTTAACTTATTGAAGGTTCCGTAAATATTGGTATTTAAGTTTGCACCGGCACTATAATCATATATACGAAAGAATCCGGCAGAATCTTTCGTGACAACTTTTTTTACGGAGGGGTCCCATTGTTGCAAACGAGCTTTGTGGTACCAAATTTCTCCATAATTGATTGATGGAGAAATATTTACCGTTCCATTGAACAACTTAAAATTCGTACTAATGGGTATTCGATGTTTAAAGCCGGATTGTAGTCCGGAGTTAAATGCATTTCTAAATTGATCGCTGAAAATTACGCTATCCTTGGTGTTTAAAACATTGGCAACATTTAGGGTATAACCTAAACGAATTTGTCTATACCAATTGTTATTATTTCCCGATTTTTTAGCAAATGGGGTTAGACTGGATACGCCCACATTCACGTTGGGCAATTCCAATCTAAAATCTCGTGTTTGTGTATTTTGGCTATGTCGAGCAGATGCAGAAAGGTTTACCTTGTTCTTTAGGAAATTTCTGCCGTAGTTGATGCTGGATGTGAATTGATTGTTATTTAATGATCGCACATCCGTCGCATTTCGTTTATTGAAATCGCCCGTTACGATGTTAATATTCCCATTGAAAGTGACTCCTGGTAGAAGTTTTGGATCGATACTAAATTGAGAGATGATTCCGTAATCCAAATTCTTTTTATATTCGGGGTGTGCGAAATCCAAACCGTTTCCAAATCTACTGGCTTGCAAGGATAAATTCCCTTTCCAATGGTATCGTTTCGTGAAATTTGTTTGCAGTTTACCACGCAAATCGCCATTTAAAAAAACATCAGTGCTCACTTGCACATCTGCGTATTGACCTAGGCCTGTATAATAACCTAAATTACTCAGGAAGAAGGATCTGTTGCTTCTAAAGTAGCCATAATTGGGCATGAGGATTCCATTTCTACGTCCTTTTTGCAACGGTGCTAATCCAAAAGGTAATGCTAAGGGTGTTGGAATTCCCATAAAAACCATGTTGGCAGGTCCAAACAGCGCCTTATTATTAGGCATGATTTTTATCTTGCTGGTATTTAAATAGAAGTGCGGGTGTTCCGCATCGCACGTAGTAAGCTTGCCCGATGAACCCATAAAACTGCCGTCGGGTTGTTTTACCACTGATTTTAATTGCACATAGGCCTCGTCCTGTTTTAATCGCAGTCCAAATACCTTGCCTTTTTGCGTTTGCGAAGAATATATCATGGAATCGGCTTCGTATGTTTCGCCGTCGTCTTTAAACAATGGTTTGTCTACATACCTGCCTAAAGAATCTTGCCTGCCGCGCGCATACAGAATTTTTTTAGTAAGCCGAACCTCGATGTAGGCCGATTGTAATTCTGTTTTATCGAACTGAACATCCGCATTTCGATATAACTTCGCTAAGCCCGTTGAGATATTTAGTGATAAGCTGTCCGATGATTTGTAATGGATAGGATTACTAAGATTGGATTTGGAGTTTAATTTGGTTGTGTCTGATTTAGTGGAATTGTCACCAATAGTATCTGTTTTTTGTGCATACAAGCGGGTTCCCGAACACAGGGAAAAGAGTAGAATCCACAGAGCGGTGGTATTATACCTTATATATATGCTTGTGTTATTTTTCAATTCGGTGCGAAATTCGACAAAATTTTGGGAGTTATTGAATCATTCGGCACAATTTTGGAATAATGCAGAATGTAATTCGTTAAACGCAAAAAATCCAAAATAAGTATGCGAAAAATGCAAAAGAATAGTTTTAGTGAAATTTTGAATGCCCAAAATGCGAGGGTTCGGATATTTCCTTTTGCACTTGCCTTCTTATTATTGGTTGGTTTGCCGTCGGCCAAAACCGTGCGTGTAGTGAATTCTCTGAAAACATTGGTGATAGATGCCGGGCATGGAGGGGTAGACCCAGGTTGCAATGGTGCCAATGAAATTAGCGAGAAACAAGTTACTTTGGGGGTGGCTATGAAACTTGGGAAAATTATTGCCGATAGCATGCCGGATATAAAAGTGATATTTACGAGGACAACCGATAAAACACTTAAGCTCTCGGATCGACCCGAACTAGCCAATAAGAATTCTGCCGATTTATTTATTTCCATACACTGCAATGCCAACAACAACGTTTCGGCTGCGGGTAGTGAAACGTATTTTATGGGCTTGCACAAATCGGAAGGCAACTTGGAGGTTGCGAAGCGAGAAAATGCAGCGATCACATTTGAAGCAGATTATCAGGACAATGTAAGGTACGGTGGATTTGATCCGAACTCTCCAGAAGGACATATAATATTTTCTTTGGTTCAAAATGCTTTCATGAAGCAAAGTTTAAAGTTAGCTTCGGGCATAGAAACACATACCGGTAAAATCAGTCCAATAAAAAGTAGGGGAGTGAAGCAAGCGGGTTTCTTGGTGTTGTGGCAAACATCCATGCCCAGCGTTTTGGTAGAAACAGGATTTTTAACCAATTCATCGGATAGAAAAGTGTTGAAAACCGAAGAAGGCCAACGTAAGATAGCTCTAGGCATTTTTCGCGCTATCCGAGATTACAAATTGGGCTTAGAAGCTTCCAAATAGTTTTTTCTGTTCTCCATCGGGGAACAATTGAAAAAAAACCATACAAGAAATGTAATTTTTTTTTTCGATTTTCTTGCAACCTATTGCAGAAATTGCGTCATTTGTGAAAACTAACTATATATATATTCTATGAAATCAACAATTACTAAACTCAAAAGCCTTGTGCTTACTGGGGTTTTGTTGGGAGGATTCTTCTCAACAGTATCCCTGAAAGCGCAATGCCCAACGCAATGTGCGGGAACAAATTCCTGGGGTTGCGGTGGTGCTTTGGTGGGAAATGGAACAGATTACCCTGGAGATGTTCTCGGGGTAGAAGTTACCGATTCCAAAGGTTCTTCACTCGCTTCGTACAGCGGATTGGGTTGTACTTCGTACACTGCTTCTAACACTTACAAAGGAGTATTGAACCAAGGTAAACCTTTCGATGTTACTGCAGGTGAAGTTATCAATGTAACCGTAGACGGTGGTTCTTGGGCAACTCAAAGCTGGGGTACTCGCGTAGGTATTTGGATTGATGCTGACAGAAACGGTCAGTTTGCTCAATCTGAGTGTCTCGTTGACCCCGCTAGCAATGTAGCGTCCGGTAAAGTTACCTACCAATTGAAAATGCCTTGCTGGAAAACAACAGGCTGTTCTTTCATGCGTATTCGCGGAGGTGCCTCTGTGTACAACATGGCGAACACTTGGGGATGTAATTCTCAGAGTACTTACGGTAACGTGTTGGATTTGGAAGTAAATTTGAAATTGGGTTCTACTCCAGTTGCTAATTTTACAGTTCCTTCTTCCAATAATTTCGTAAATTCTTTGGTGAAGTTTAATGCAATTAACCCAAGCAATGGTTATTCTTATAAGTGGACTTTTGACAAAGCTGCGACTCCTCCATACACAGGTTACAGTGCAACTACATCAAAAGGTGCTGCCAAATGGATGAGTACAGGTAATGGTGGTCCAGGTGCTGGTAAATACGACGTTAAATTGCATGTAAGTTATTGCGGCATCGCCGATTCTATTACTAAGCAAGTTACTATCATAGCGCCTTCTTTAGCGCCTAAAGCCGATTTCATCGCCTCGGACAATGAGGTAGAAGTTTATTTCGATGTTCAAATGTTTGATTTGAGTAATAACGGTGCCTACAAGTGGGATTGGGAATTGACTTCTCCTACAGGAATCGATGATCAATCTTCAACCGATCAGAATCCTATTTTTAACCTACAGGAGACCGGTTGGTACAGCGTATGCTTAACCAGTGAAAACGACATAGGAAAGTCGAATAAAGTGTGCAAAAGCCGTTATGTTGAGTGTATTTCTCCTACAGAATACATCATGGGTCCTCAGACCAATTCTCAAGCAAAAGCGGGTACAATTTATGACCACGCCTATACTAACGATTATAGCAATAACCGTAAGCGTACCATCGATTATTTCAAAATCGTACCTTGTGGTGCTGAAAAGATTACCTTGTCTTTTGCTGAATTAAAATTAGCCGATGCGGGTGACAAGTTGAGAATTTATGATTATGACGAAGAAAACCCAAGTAAATTGGTAGCTACTATTGATGGTTCAAACTTTACTAAGTATGATACCACAGATATCGTATTAACAAGCGGTGTTGCCTACATGACATTTGAGTCAAATGGTTCTGGTGTTTCTTCTGGTTTCATTATTAACTGGGATGCCAAATTGAAGCCTGCTGTTAAGCCTGAAGCCAATTGGTCATTGGAATACGATCCCGTTGCCGTGGGAACTACTGTAACCTTTAAAAACAACACTAAAAATGCTCAAGGTTTGCCTGAGTTTGAGTGGAATGTTTTGGATGATACCTATGCCGATGTTGATGGACCTTTCACTTCAACTGATTTGACGTATAGCGGTTTCTACACTGATGGTGATTACTACATGATGTTGGTTGCTAGAACTTGTACCGGGGTTGATACATTTATCAAAAAGTATAGCGTATTTACACCAACTACTGCAGGTGATTTGGATTATGTAGCTTCTAACTTACGTCCAAACGTGAACGATGTGGTTACAATCACTACCAAAACTAACTATGCAAATGATTTTGAGTGGAGCATTTTCCCAACTACTTTTACATACGAAGATGGTACTGACAAAAACTCTCAGAATCCTAAAATTAAATTCAACAAAGGCGGAGCTTATACGTTCACTTTAACTGCTTCTAACAGAGCGGCAGAAGCGTTAACTCCTGGTTCTACCGTGAAAAAAGTGATCAAGAACAAGTATGTAATTGTATTGGATTACTGTGTTCCTTTGGTTGATATCCAATCTTCTGACGTAGGAATCAATAAAGTTGTATTGTCTAGTGGCACTAAAACCTTGTTGTCAAACGAATCTGATGCTGGTATCGATGCTTACAATGACTTTACTGATGATGCTGATTTAGTTAATCCCGTATTGACATTCGGTGCGTCTTATGATTTAGAAATCAGCAGAAATACAATTTCTAACGATGTTAACTTCAAAGCATGGATCGATTTCAACATTGATGGTGATTTCAATGATGCAGGCGAAGAGATATTAACATCTGGTAAGATTTCAAGCGCCTCTTCTTCCGCTAAATTCACTGTACCTAACTTGTCTAGCAGCTTCGAAGGACGCACTAGATTGCGTGTTGGTGTTTCTTATTCTGATTTCAGCAATACTCCTTGCGGTGTAAATACTGTAGGTGAATTTGAAGATTATGCTTTGATTTTAGCGAATGATAATTTGCCACCAAGCATTACTTTGATAGGCGCTGACACTATGCGTGTAGAAAAAGCGGCAACTAAAACTGCGTGTTATGCTGAAGTTGCTGGAACCTCTTACAAGGGTCAAGACCCTACAGAAGGTGACATGACTAGCAAAATCAAAATCAAAACTGATTTGGATTGTACAGCACCTGGTATTTACACATTCGAATTCAATTTGGAAGATGCTTCTGGAAACAAAGCCATCACTAAAGTACGTACAGTTATCGTAGCGTTAGACAAAACAGCTCCTGTATTGACATTGAATGGTAATGACACGGTAGTTTTAGAACAGTGCGATACTTACATTGAGTCTGGTGCTGTTGCCATTGACGCAAACGACGGTAACTTAACTTCTGCAATTAAAATTGACGGCAAAGTAGTTGATAACGTAGTAGGTGATTATATTTTGACTTACTCTATCAAAGACGCTCAATCAAACAGTGCTTCTGTAAAGCGTTTGGTTCAGGTTCGCGATACCAAAGCTCCTAGCATCAAGTTGTTGAACGACGATATCGTAGATGGAACTACTATTGACGTTCAAATTGGAAGTGTATTTGTAGATCAGATTTATGCTGTAGATCCTTGTAATGGTGGTATCACCGTTAACAAGACTCCTGGTTTCAAAGGTCCTGTTAATACTAACGAAAGAGGTACCTATGCAATTACCTATACTTCTGCTGATCCATCTGGTAACAAGGCCGTTCAAAATGGTTATGTTATCAACTATCGTGTTGACGATTACATCGCTCCTGAAATCAACTTGAATACAAGCGATACAGTTGTTCATGATGTAAACGATGCTTACTTCAGTCGTGCGGTAACTGTTACAGACAACTACTACGATAAGTCACAGGTTTCTGTTACTAAAGTTGGTAAAGTGGATCCTTTCAAATTAGGTACTTATGTTGAGACATATACTGCTACTGATGCTTCTGGTAATTCAATTACTAAGCAGCGTTTCGTAAAAGTTGTTGACCGCGTAGCTCCTACAATCACTGCACCTCCAGTTTCTGCTTGTGTAGGTGAGCCTTTCTGGGCGATGAGTGGTTTGATCTTACGTGACAACTACTATGCTTCTGGTGACTTAGCTCCATTGGTTAAGGTATTAGGACATAACGTAAACATTTACGAAGCAGGTGTTTACTTCATCAACTACTCATTGACTGATCCATCTGGAAACGAAGCAATCATTGTTTCTCGTACAGTATATGTTCAGTTCCCTCCAAATTGTATCAATACCTACTTAGAGACCAAAGAGGTTACTCTTGAGAATTCAATAAGCATTTATCCTAACACTTCAACTGGTAAATTTAATTTGGCTATGTCTTTGACAAACCAGAAGCCAGTAGCAGTGCAGGTGACTAACGCTATGGGTGCTGTGGTAGCAACATTATCTAATGTAACTGCTAACGGTGTTACCGAGTTGAATTTGTCACACGTAGCTCCTGGTATCTACAATGTGACCTTCACTAACAATGGTGAGGTTGCAACTAAGCGAGTGGTAGTTACTCGTTAATCGTAACTTTTGATTTCATAAATAAAGGCTTCGCTAACGCGGAGCCTTTATTTTTTTATGTAATTCTCAATAAGTTGTTCTTATTAATACTATTTTGTGATTCATCTTTTTTAATTTCTCGTAAATTTGTTTTCAAATCTTAAGCTGTGTTTAAAAATATTTCGAACGAATTCAAGGTAGGTGTTCTCACCGTAATAGCGATTGTGTTATTTATCATGGGTTATAATTTCATGATGGGTCGCGATAATGTATTGAGTAGAGGAAGGCAGTTTCATGTAATGTATACGAATACCCAAGGGTTGAGCGCAGGAACTGCGTTAATTTACAATGGTTATCGAATTGGTGTTTTGCGCAAATTACATATGATGGAGGATGGTGAGATGATCGAAGCGGTGGTAGAGGTTTCCAGTGAGATTGAGATTCCAAAGAACAGTAAGATTAAACTGCAAAGTGATTTACTTGGTGGCGTAACGCTACAATTGTTGAAAGGAGACAGCAAGGAATTAGCTCAGGATGGTGATCCATTATTGCCAGAATATTCAAAAGATATTCTGAGTATTGTAAATGGACGGGTGGTTAATTTGAGTAATAGCGCAGATTCATTGTTTACAACATTGAATCAGTTCTTTCACTCAAAGGATTTAACAAATGCCATAGGAGAGTTGCCCAGTACAATACGTGAACTTCAAAAGGCAATAAAAACCTTGCGAGAATCGGTTTCGACCATGACACCAGCAATCAACGAAACCATGACCAATGTTGCATCGTTTTCTAAAAGTTTACCAGTTTACGATAAAGATTTGAAGAATGGATTGAGTCATTTTAGCAAAGCTTCAGAGCAGTTGGATTCCGTTCAAATTGCCGCGTTGGTTAAGAATTTATCGGATGCTTCTCATCAGGTGGCTAGTATCATGGATAAGGTGAATAAAGGAGAAGGTTCCATGGGGAAATTGATTAACGATGAAAAGTTCTACAAAGAGCTGCAGCAAACGAATATAGATATTCAAAAGTTATTGTTGGATTTAAAGAAGTATCCAGAGAAATATGTACCTGTTCCAGGTACAAAGAGACAGCGTAAGTCAGCCAAAAAACAAAGTGCAAAAGATTCTGCTGTCTGGTAATTAATTCGAGTATTACGTTGCTGATTTCAATTTTGGAGTTTTCCAAGATTGATAGAGGTTTAACATCCAAACCATGTATAGTAAATGATAGAAAAAATCTTCTAAAGGTATAGTGCCTATACGAATTTTGCAGTTTTCTAGATTGTTATAAATAAGTACAGGTTTGCCAGTAAGTACCCCGTTTACATACAACATCGGAATTATACATACAATCCATGCTAAATAAATGTATTGTGTGTTTGATGCTTTCTTCCAAAAATCCCAATAGATTATACTTAGTACAAGTAAACCACACGTTGTCCATGTATACCATGTGATTTGAGCATAGGCCATCATTAATATCGAAATAGCAATCAACCCATAGCTTATCCACGTATTTTTTGTGTTTGGTATATGCGGGAAATAAGCGCTCAAACAAGCATATACAAAAGCACTGGCGTAAGGTATTACCAAGAAAAAACCATATTCTTCGATGGGTAGTTTGGATATGAAAATATTGATTAAGTAGAGTTTGTTGAATTCCCATACCCCAATTTTAGTAAAAAACACATCCCAAATGATGTATCCCAAGGAAACAAACAAAGTAGGTTTCCAAAAGTATCTCCACTCTTTATAAAAAGCTACTTTTTTATCAAAGGATAGAAATAAAGGACCCGCGAGGGAAAGAAACAGCAACAAACAATATGTGTATTTCGGAGCTAGTCCAAATGTTAACTCATAACTCAAAGAATGATCCATTATAAAAGATTGTAAGTTAAAGCAGTTTTGCAATAACTACTAAGGAAATTTCTAAGATTTGAGCTTAGGCAGATTGGTAACCAAAAGCAACACCGTAATCTTGCAGCTTATTGCGGAGTATTCTTCGGGCAACGAAAATTCTGGTTTTAACGGTGCCAATAGGAATTTGCAACTGATCAGCAATTTCGTGGTATTTAAAGCCCTCAGCATTCAATGTGAACGTTACCTTTAGTTCGGCAGGTAAAGCGTCAACAGCTGTCTCTAAATCTTTGCGTATAAACTTTAATTCTGCTTCGTTCTCCGTTCTGTGGGAAGGCAAATCTAAGAAATAGGTATTTTCAGTAGAATCTAAAAATGTATTACGTTTGGAATCTCTTCGGTAGTTGTTGATGAAGCTGTTTTTAAGGATGGTATACAACCAACCCCTTAAATTAGTTCCCTCCTGAAATTTCTCCTTGTAACGATAAGCTTTTAACACGGTCTCTTGAACCAAATCCTTGGTCTCTTCCATGTTGTGTGTAAGAGATAGCGCATAATTTCTTAGAGGGAATAATTCACCCTTAATCATGCAATCGAAATCGGTTTGTTTAATGTTGTTGCTCATAGCTTTAACAAAAATCACCTTTTGTTTAGCATTAAACAAATTATTTTGTTTAATATTTAAGTTAAATAATTACACAAAAATATGCTACGAGTAGATGGTTTAGAGGTTAAGTTGCTGTATATGAGTCACATGGATCAAATGGAATGATGGTTTTGATTTTGTTTGTTTTACGAAAGTTTCGAATTGTTAAACAAAATAAATGTTCAATTCTTGCTAGGGGTTGTGTTTATTGTGTAAAGCATAAAAAAGCCGCTACGGAAATCCATAGCGGCTTTTTTTTAAGTTAGCAGTTATTATACCAGAACAATTACTTTATTGCCAACGACTTCAACCAATCCACCCTTAATTTCGAAGGTTTCGGTATTATCCGTTCCTTTGATTTCTAACGTTCCTGATTTTAAATTAGCAATGATTGGGGCGTGGTTGGTCATGATTTGAAAACTACCGTTGGTTCCCGGTAAGGTAACTACGGTAGCATCTCCTGAAAACAATGTAGTATCTGGTGTTAAAATTTCAACTTGCATCTATTTTTCAATTAACCATTAAGCGGCAGCTTCTTCCATGATCTTCTTGCCTTTTTCAATGGCATCTTCAATGGTACCAACTAAGTTGAAGGCAGCCTCGGGATATTCATCCACTTCTCCATCCATGATCATGTTGAATCCTTTGATGGTTTCTTTAATATCTACCAAAACTCCAGGGATACCGGTAAACTGTTCGGCAACGTGGAAAGGCTGAGATAAGAAACGCTGAACTCGGCGGGCTCTGTGTACCACCAATTTATCTTCTTCGCTCAATTCATCCATACCTAAGATGGCGATGATGTCTTGTAGTTCTTTGTATCGCTGCAAAAGTTGCTTAACGCGTTGTGCACAACCGTAATGCTCTTTGCCTAGAATCTCTTCGCGCAAAATACGACTGGTGGAGTCCAAGGGATCCACAGCGGGGTAAATACCCAATTCGGCGATTTTTCTGCTTAATACGGTAGTAGCATCCAAGTGGGCGAATGTTGTAGCGGGTGCTGGGTCTGTTAAGTCGTCCGCAGGTACGTAAACCGCTTGTACCGATGTAATAGAACCACGGGTAGTTGAGGTAATACGCTCTTGCATGGCTCCCATCTCAGTAGCTAGGGTAGGCTGGTAACCTACGGCAGAAGGCATACGACCTAACAAAGCGGATACCTCGGAACCTGCTTGAGTAAAACGGAAGATATTATCGATAAAGAATAGGATATCTTTACCGGCACCAGTACCATCTCCATCACGGAAGTATTCGGCTACAGACAAACCGCTCAAGGCAACACGCGCACGCGCTCCTGGAGGTTCGTTCATTTGTCCAAATACCAACGTAGCTTGTGATTTTTTAAGTTCGTCCATATCCACAGCCGCTAAATCCCATCCACCTTTTTCCATACTGTGTACAAATTTCTCTCCGTATTTAATTACACCGGATTCAATCATTTCACGAAGCAAATCGTTCCCTTCGCGGGTACGCTCTCCAACACCTGCGAATACAGACATACCGCTGTAAGCCTTCGCAATGTTGTTGATTAACTCCATGATCAATACCGTTTTACCTACACCTGCACCACCGAACAATCCAATTTTACCTCCTTTTGCATAGGGCTCAAGTAAGTCGATTACTTTAATTCCTGTATACAAAGGCTCGGTTGAAGTGGATAAATTGTCGAAGGTAGGAGCTGGTTGGTGAATGGCTCTTCCATTTTCTGCATTCAATGCGGACATACCATCAATTGCCTCGCCTACAACGTTTAACAATCTACCACGAATCTCTTCGCCAATGGGCATGCGGATCGCATCGCCGGTATCTTCAACGTTCATACCTCTGCGAAGACCATCGGTGCCGTCCATCGCAATGGTACGTACAATGTTTTCGCCTAAGTGCTGCTGCACTTCCAGTACGAGAGTTTGGTTGTTGTCCTTCTTAACATGAAGGGAATTGTAAATTTTTGGTAGTCTGGACCCGGGTTCGTTAAAGCTTACATCCACCACAGGACCAATGATTTGTGAAATTTTACCTAAGTTGGCCATCGTGTTATTTCGGGTTGCAAAATTATACTATCTAAGGCCCAACTCCAAAGGATTTTGAATAAATATTTAAAGGTTATTTAAATAAATATATCCCACGGGATATTTTCTAGATTTAGAATGCGATAAAAGCACCAAATGCTACACGAATTTGATAAAATTACTTCTATATTTTCTTTAACTTCGCGCCTTTATGGATCGTAATTCAATTATTGGCTTTTCCTTGATTTTCTTAATACTCACCGGGTATTACTGGTACACATCCCCAACGGATGCTGAACTTCGGGAGCAAGCTCGTCAAGACAGTATAGCGATGGCTAAACAATCGGCAATCGACCTAGAACAGAAGAAAAGAGATAGTGCGAGTAAGGAGAATCCGGCCGATTCCAAGAAGGGTCCAATGTTGGATTCAGCATTGATTGGTTCTATTGGCTCTTTCGCACAGCAAATAAGTGGTCAAAACCAAGAAATCAGCATTCGTAATAAAGAAATCACCTTGGGTGTGCAGACAAAGGGGGCAGGGATTGGCCGAGTTGTACTCAATAATTACAAGCGTTCTGATAGTTCTCAGTTGGAATTGCTTGATCCCAATTCGAGCAAATGGTTTTTCGAATTGTTCACTTCCAACGGTCCGCTGAGGTCAACCGATTTTATTTGGAAAGTGCAAGAGCAATCGGCATCTATGGTTCGTTTGAGATTAGGGGATACTTTGCGACATATTGATGTTAGTTATCGATTGGATCCTGAGGGGTTTGAAGTGCATTCCCAGATGAAGTTGGTAGGAATGGACCAATTGGTGAAAGCCAGAAATTCTGGGGTTCGATTGGAATGGAATGCGGAATTACACAAGCAAGAGCGCGATTTTAAGTGGGAGAATCAAAATTCAACGGTTGCTTATAAATTGATGGGCGAGGACCCCGATAAGTTATCCGAAGCAACCGAGGGCGAAGAAGTTCTAAAAAACCGCGTTCAATGGGTTGCTTTTAAACAGCAGTATTTTTCATCGGTGATGGTTGCCAAGGATGGTTTTTCTACCGATGCCAAATTGAGTTGGACGGCTATTCCGGAAAATAGACAAATGGAAACGGGCAAGATTAAGTCGATGAATGCCGAGGTCTATTTGGATTATGAGCGGGAGCAAGAGAAGGTGTACGACTTATCTTATTACTTTGGCCCCAATCAATACCACACCATGCAGGAGGCAAAATTGGGAGTGGAAAATCACGAATTGCAGCGAATTATTCCCATGGGATGGGGAATATTTGGTTGGGTGAATCGCTACGTGGTGGTGCCTGTATTTCATGCGTTGGATGGGGTGATTGGCTCCATGGGTATAATAATTTTGTTGTTAACGGTTATTATAAAAACGGCCTTACTTCCCTTGGTATACAAATCGTACATCTCTACGGCTAAAATGCGAATTTTAAAACCGGAGTTGGATGAGATAAAAGAAAAACATGGCAACGATATGCAGAAAATGCAGTCCGAGAACATGGCCTTATACCGAAAAGCCGGAGTGTCTCCATTAAGCGGTTGTGTTCCCATGTTGCTGCAGTTGCCCATTTTGTTTGCTATGTTCCAGTTCTTCCCCAATGCATTTGAATTAAGGCAGAAATCGTTTTTATGGGCTATGGATTTGAGTCAGTACGATGGACCAAGCCTCGGGTTTAACATACCCTTTTATGGAGATCACGTGAGTTTCTTTACGATTTTAATGACGGTATCCACGTTGATATATACCCATTTAAATAACCAGATTTCTGGTGTTACGGGTCAAATGAAATATATCGGATACATCATGCCGATTATATTCTTAGGGGTATTGAACGATTACGCTAGCGGACTAACCTGGTATTATTTTGTGAGTAATATGATTACGTTTGGTCAGCAGTGGGTGATACGTAGAACCGTGGACGATACTAAGTTGCATGCTCAGATTGCGGAGAATCGCAAAAAGCCGGCGACGAAATCCAAATTCCAACAACGTATGGAAGACGCGATGAAAATGTCGCAACAACGTGCCGCGGCCAATGCCAAAGGAAAACGAAAATAAGCACGGATAAAGGCCCCAAATAAATAGTTTGTGTGAGATTTGCTGATGTTATCATTGGTAAATTTGGTTACTGATTTTCTGTAGACTTCTTTGGTATTAGGGGGGATTGCCTCAAAATTTTAAATTCTTGATTGTTTTCACGAACGAGGATTCCCTGAATTTGAAGTTGACTAGTAATGGCTAACAGTTCTGCAATGGACAAGAAGGGTAGTGCAGCGGTTAGGTCCTGGATTCTAGAATTCCCCGCATCAATTAAGTTAAGTACTTCTCTTTGTTGTGCATTGAATTGATTTTGGTTTGGGGCGTAGGATTCGACGTTGATTTGCTTTGTTTCCAACGACAGTGGTTTTTCGATTTTGTGCCAATTCATTTTATCCAGGATGTCTTCGGCCGATGTACACAAATGAGCCATGCACTCCTGAATCAATGAATTGCAACCTGTACTGTGGCTATCCTTGGGATGACCTGGAATAGCAAATACATCTTTGTTGAGGTGGCAGGCAATTCCGGCGGTTACCATGCTTCCGCCCGAAGTTCCGCTTTCTACAATAAGCAAGGCATCGGATAGTGCAGCAACCAACCGGTTTCTTCGAGGGAATAGGTTTGGATGCATTTTGGTATATGCGGGGTGTTCGGAGAGGATTGCTCCGCCATGTTCTAGGATTTCTTGGGTTAGTCGTTTGTGATTGCGCGGATAGATTTGTTCTAGGCCATGGGCTACTATACCAATGCTAGGTATTTTTAAATCCACCGAAGATTTATGGGCCATGGCATCTATACCCATGGCTAAACCGCTTACGGTGAACCATGGTTTGGGCATGTGGTGCTGTAGGTTGGTTACAATTTCTTGGGTGATTGATAGTCCGCGTTGCGAAGGTTTTCGGGTGCCAACTATGGCCACGGAGTGTTCTAGGTTCCAAGCGGTACTCCCTTGGTAGAACAGCACCAACGGGGCACCGGATTGCTCTTTAATTCGATGCGGATACAGGGTATGGTTTATAGTAACCATGCCAATGTTGAGTTTTTGGTGGATGTTTAGCACGTCGTGGGCCTCGGCAAAGGAGGATGCTTGCTGCAGTTGCAACAGTTTTTGCGGCCCTAGGCCAAGAAAACTGTTGGGCATTGCGCCCGATTTATTGTTAACGGTTTGAAACAGTCCTTTCGCACTTCCTGCTATTTCTAATAATTGATAGGATAATTTCGGGCCAATGCCGTCGCACAGCGACAACTGCAGCAAAGCTATATCTTCTTCCGAAAAATCTGAATTTGTATAGGAGTAACTCATACTCCTACCAAAATTAATTTAATCGTTGAGTTTTAGCACGGCCATGAAGGCGCTTTGGGGAATATCGACATTACCCACTGACCGCATGCGTTTTTTACCAGCTTTTTGTTTTTCTAGTAATTTTCTCTTACGGGAAATATCACCACCATAACACTTGGCTGTTACATCTTTTCTCAGGGCACTGATGGTTTCTCGTGCAATGATTTTTGCACCCACACCGGCCTGTATTGCAATTTCGAATTGTTGTTTAGGGATCAAATCTTTCAATTTTTTGCAGATTTTCTTTCCTAAATCAAAAGCATTATCGCGGTGGATAATGGCACTCAATGCGTCTACCTGTTTCGCGTTGAGTAAAATATCCATTTTCACTAACTTACTTTCTTTATAACCGATGGGGTGATAGTCGAAACTAGCATACCCTTTGGAAATGGTTTTTAATCGGTCATAAAAGTCAAACACGATTTCTGCCAATGGCATTTCAAACACCAATTCTACGCGGTCTGAAGTTAAGTACACTTGATTGATTAAAATACCTCGTTTGTCTAGGCACAAGCTCATAACCGGACCCACATAATCAGACTTGGTAATTACCGAAGCTTTGATGTAGGGTTCTTCTACGTAGTCTATTTTTTCTGGAGGTGGTAAATCGGAGGGGTTGTTTACTGGAATTACTTCGCCTTTGGCGGTATAAGCTACGTAGCTAACGTTGGGAACGGTAGTAATAACGGTCATGTTAAATTCTCGTTCCAACCGCTCTTGAATGATTTCTAAGTGCAACATTCCCAAGAACCCGCAACGGAATCCAAACCCTAAGGCTGCGGAACTTTCGGGTTCAAATACAATGGATGCATCGTTCAATTGCAATTTTCCCATAGCTTCACGAAGTTCTTCGTAATCTTCGGTATCAACCGGATACAAACCAGCAAATACCATGGGTTTTACATCTTCAAATCCTTGTATGGAGTCTTGTGAGGGGTTCGCAAAATCTGTAATGGTATCTCCAACTTTTACCTCACGAGCGTCTTTAATACCTGAGATTATATATCCCACATCCCCGGCCCGCAACTCTTTTTTGGGAAGTAAATCCAATTTTAATACCCCAATTTCGTCGGCATGGTAATCCGAACCGGTGTACATGAATTTAACGTGTTGGTTGGTTTTTAATACCCCATCCATCACCCGATAGTATGCAATGATCCCTCGGAATGGATTAAACACCGAATCAAAGATCAACGCTTTTAATGGTTTTTCCGGATCGCCTTTTGGGGGCGGAATACGCTCAATTATGGCTCGTAAAATGTCGTAAACTCCAATTCCAGTTTTGCCGGAGGCAGGGATAATACCTTCTCTGTCGCAACCCAACAAATCTACGATTTCATCCTTTACTTCTTCAGGCATTGCGCCTGGCAAATCGATTTTGTTTAACACCGGGATGATTTCCAAATCGTGTTCCAAGGCCATGAACAAATTGCTAATGGTTTGGGCTTCAATTCCTTGGCTTGAATCTACAATGAGTAAGGCCCCTTCGCAAGCGGCAATACTTCTACTCACTTCGTAGCTAAAGTCAACGTGTCCTGGGGTGTCAATTAGATTTAAGACGTACTGTTTCCCGTCTAATTCGTAATTCATTTGGATGGCATGACTTTTTATCGTGATGCCCCGTTCACGTTCTAAATCCATATCGTCCAATAATTGGTTTTGCAGGTCTCGGGCAGAAACAGTTTTGGTGTATTCCAGCAGTCTATCGGCAAGAGTGCTTTTCCCGTGGTCAATATGAGCGATGATACAGAAGTTACGAATGTGTTGCATTTCAGCGTTGAAAAGAAACGCAAATATAACCCGTAATGGGGCATTTCCCGATCGAATTTATAGGAAACAATGCGCTATTACGCATTGATTTTTTGCACGATGGCATAAACCACAGGACAAATCTCAATATTCTTTTCGGCTAAGTGCAAAACCGTATGCATTTTGCGGTGGTTGGTATGCGGGAATTCTCTGCAGGCTTTGGGTCTATCATCGTAGACGGAGCAATAATTATCTTCACCCAAAAAGGGACAAGGGGTGCTTTTCATGGCGTAAATTCCGTCTGTATCCAAGTACAGGTAACGATCAACAAATTCTCCGGGCTTTATTTTCAAACGTTGTGCAAGACGTTCAATGTCTTTCTCGAAAACCATGGGGGAAGTAGTTTTACAGCAATTGGCACAATCCAAACAGTGAACTTGTTCAAAGGCTTCGTTGTGTAGTTCTTCGAAAACTTCATCCAAATTTCGTGGTGTTTTTTGCTTTAGTTTCCGAAGCTTTTTTTTCAAACCGGCACCGTGTTTAGCGGTAAGATTTCGGAGTTCGCTGCGGTCTGGAACTATCATGGGCAATAAAAATTATTGATCGTACTTGTGCAGTAGTTTTAGGAAAACAGAAAAGTCCTTTGGGTATTCTGCAACTATGTGCATAGGAGACTGATCCAGGTCCAACAATTCCAATTCCCTTGCGTGGAGCGCGAAGCGTTGAATCAACACCGTATCTTCTCCATGCAATTTGCGTTTGATTTTAGACAAACGCGGTATCTCTGATTTGTATAATTCATCGGCTGCGATACTCGCGTTTTGGGACTGTAAATGTACCCGAATTTGGTGCAGTCTTCCGGTTTTTGGTTCGCATTCCAATAAGGTGAAATGTTTAAAAACCGTTAAGGTATTGAATCGGGTTTGGGCTGGTTTCCCATGATTTTTATCGATTCTTATTTTACCAACCTGTTCGGCGAAAATGGGCAAATCAACCCAGAAATCGCGAAAGTGCAGTTGATGATTGGCAATGGCGTGGTAAATTTTCCTAACCTTTCGGTGTTCAAATTGCTGTGCAAAATGTCGAAAGGCTTCCAAGTGTTTAGCCACCAGAAGAACACCGCTGGTTTCCCTATCAATTCTATGGCATAGGGTAGAATCTGGCCATTGTTTTCTCGCCCATTCCATGACGCTTTCGGCGGTGTATTTCCCGCGCTCTGGCAAGGATGGAACATAGGGAGGTTTGTTAACGGCAACCCAATTCTCTGTTTCGGCAATGATTGTAATGGGTTCCGTTTTTTTGCGTTTACTAAATTCTTGGGAGTTGAATTTCGCAGATGGAGTTGTATTTTTTTGAGTTTCTAGATCGGATTTGTTTTGTAGGTCATTTCTCTGTTTTTCCTCCTGTTCTTTTCGCCAATCCTCCAATGTGAATTCTTCTTCCTCCCACGATTCATCGTCCAACTCATCCGAGAACTCAAATTCATCCCAATCCTCCTCATCGCCAATTTCGAGCTGTTCTGCTTTTTTCATCTGTTCCGCCAACGATTCGCCGATCGTTTTTCCGCCATGCTTGGCAATGAAATCATCCAACGACATCCCATTGGCGTTATCAATACTCCAAACTTCCTCGCTGGAGTTGCTTTCTTTAAATCGTTTTTTCGCTGCCATGGTCTTGGATTATTGACCGTCTCGCATAGACAAGCGAATGCGAGTTAACACATTCTTGGTGTCTTGTGGGAAGTCTCCTTCCATCATCCAATTGTAATAGGAGGGTTCATTTTTTAATACATCTTTCACGGGTTTGCCGCGGTGTTTTCCAAAGTTGAATACTACCACGCCTGCAGGATCCAACACAAATCTACCGGCCAAATCGGCCAAGTTGCTTTGCCCAAATTGTTCGTGCAGGGCATCCAAATCTCTTGGGATATCTTGATATCGGTCCAACTGTGCTTTAATGATTTGCCAAGTTGCAACAGTATCCGCTTCTGCCGAGTGAGCATTCTCCAAATCCATATCGCAGTAAAATTTCAACGCAGCTTTTAAATTTCTGGGCTCTTTTTGGTGGAATATGCGTTGAGCATCTACAAATTTTCTTTTTTGAATTTCAAACGCAACGCCAACTCTATAAAACTCTTCCACTAGCATGGGAAAATCAAATTTGTTCGAATTAAATCCGCCAAAATCGCTGTCTTGGATAAATGCATGAATTTCAGGCGCTAATTCCTTGAATGTGGGTTTGTCTGCAACGTCGGCATCGTAAATCCCATGCACAGCAGAAGCCTCGGCGGGTATCGGTCGCTCAGGATTCACGCGATAGGTTCTAATCTCTTCGCGTCCATCGGGGTACACTTTTAATAAACAAATTTCAATGATTCTATCGCGAGAAACACTAATGCCGGTAGTTTCTAAGTCGAAAATGACTAAAGGCCTACGAAGTTGTAGATTCATGGTTCAAAATTCGATGCTTATGGTTCTACTTCCAAATTTCAAGGTTCATTTAAACGTTTAATTTTCTGCGGTATCTTTGCTCCATGCGCTTTGATATCATTTCTGCAGTTCCGGATCTCTTGCAAGGATTATTGGGGTACAGCATACCGAGACGGGCTGTAGATAAGGGATTGGCCGAAATTCATATTCATAACCTGCATGCATTTGGTATTGGGAAATACAGACAAATAGACGATTATCCCTTTGGCGGAGGAGCGGGTATGGTCTTGATGGCCGAGCCTTTAAGCACAATTATTGAGCAACTAATCAACGAGCGTACCTATCAGCATATTATTTATTTAACGCCCGATGGGACGAGGCTGAATCAGTCCTTGTCCAACCGACTTAGCTTGGATGGCAATATGATATTGATATGCGGACATTACAAAGGGATTGACCAGCGCATTCGTGATTTATACGTGAATTTGGAGATTTCGTTGGGTGATTTTGTGTTAAGTGGTGGTGAAATAGCGGCGGCTGCTGTGGTGGATTCTGTGGTTCGATTGTTGCCTGGCGTTTTGGGCGATGAAGAAAGTGCTTTAAGCGATTCTTTTCAGGATGGACTGTTAGCCCCCCCATTATACACGAGGCCTTCCGAATTTAAAGGAATTAAAGTCCCCGATGTATTAACCTCGGGCGATCATCCCAAAGTTGCGGCATGGCGGCATGAACAATCGGTGATTCGAACGCAACAATTGCGTCCGGATTTATTGGACGAAAACTAATGGGAAAGCACCTGCAAATGTGCCGGTAAGAGTTTATTTCTGATTGATGGCAAGCAACCCTTCGGGAAGTTGCATGGTGATGGTTCGATCTGCGGCTTGAAAATCAACAATCCATTGTTCTACTAAGGGGATTAAGAAATTTTCCGTTTCTTTCGACACTACCAATATAAATCCTTGCGGTAGTTCTTGGATTTCTGTAACGGTACCAATTGGCCCGACGGTGGTTTCCACTACGTTCCAGCCAACGATATCGGACAACGATTGGGGCGAAGTGGTTTTTCGGTTGGATTTGGCGGTCAACAAATCGGCAGGTATTGCAATTTCGCAACCGATTAAATTCTTAGCAGATTTCTCGTCTGAAATAAATTGGAGGCTAATGATATCGCCCAATTTAGAAATGTCTAAAACAGAAAAGGGAACTCCTTTTCCGTTGATAACAACAAATAGGTAGTTCCCTTTTTTTATTTGGGTTTTTGAAAACCCTGGTAAGTATTGTACTTGAATGTTTCCCTGAAAACCATGTTTCCCGCTAATGTGTCCAACTACCTTGAGTGGAGGTGGAAGCAATTGCGATTGCATGGGTTGAGGAATTATTCTGCACTCTCAGCGGCTGCTTCTTCGCCAGCTGCAGCTTCTTCGCTGCTTGCTGTTTCTTCAGGAGCACTTTCCTCAGCGGCAGTTTCAGTAGCTTCTGATTCAGTAGCTTCGGATGCATCTGCTTCAGCGGCAGCTGCTAATTCGCTGGTTTTCGCTAAGATTTTCGCAGCAATCGCTTCTTTCTTCTTCGCTTCAGCTTTCAATGCATCGGACTTCGCTTTGCTTGCAGCATCGGCTAAGTTAGATTTCTTAGATTCAACTTTGTTGGTTTTCTCTTCCATCCAAGCAGCGAACTTTTTGTCTGCCTCCTCTTGGGTGATTTTACCCTTGATTACGCCCACCTGAAGATGCTTTTTGTATTTTGCACCTTTGTAACCCAATATTGCCGCAGCAGTATCGGTTGGTTGAGCACCGTTTAATAACCACTTAACCGCTAGGTCAAGGTTTAATTCGATGGTTGCAGGATTGGTGATCGGGTTGTAAGTACCGAGTTTCTCGATAAATCGGCCATCCCTCGGAGCACGCGAATCCGTCACCACAATGTGAAAGAAGGCTCTCTTCTTTCTGCCGTGTCTTTGCAATCTAATTTTTGTTGCCATTATTAATTAATTTTAATCCCCGCTTCTCCTAAACGGGGGCGCAAATATAATAAATATCAATAAATTATTTGTGTAAAATCGGAAAAATCAGTTATTTGCCTAAAACTATAGTAAAACGATGATAGTAAACCGATTCAAACTGCCGATAATTCTACTATTTAGCCTAATTTATGCAGAGATAACTGCACAGAATACACGTTACCGTGATCCTGTTTTCGCTGAGGTTGACATCAGTACCGTAAATTATTCCGATGTATTTAACGATGCGTCACACAAAATGGATATTTATCAGCCGAAGGGGGATACCGCGGCCCGCAGGCCTTTGTTGGTATACATTCATGGCGGTGCATTTTATGCCGGAGATAAAGCAACACAGGATTGCATAGACTTTTGTACCCATTATGCTAAGCGGGGGTATGTGGCGGTGTCGGTGAATTATCGATTGGCTAACGCGTTGTTATTTTTGTTCAATACCGATGTGCAACTGGAGGCGGTGTTAAAGTCGATGGCCGATGTGAAATCTGCGATTCGCTTTTTTGGGAAAGATGCTCAAACCGATAATTCGTACAAAATAGATACGCAATCTGTTTTTGTGGGTGGATATTCTGCCGGTGGGGTTTGCGCGTTGCATACGGCTTGGGTGGATTCCGAATCCGAAATGGATAATCAGTTGGTCACAATTATGAAAAAAAGTATCAAGACTTTGGATGGTGATGCTGGAAATATTGGGTATCCGTGCAACATTAAGGCTGTATTCAGTTTGGCGGGCGCCTTGTACAAGACATCGTATGCCTCCACTAATGACCAACCTGCTTGGTTAGGGCATGCCAAAGACGATGGTACCGTTAATTTCAATTGCGCTCCTGCCTTGAATAATCCCATGGTATTAACCCTTTGCGGTACCGGAAAAATTTACCCAAGGTTGGATACCGTTGGGGTTGCATACGATACCATGATTTTGTCCAAAGGAGATCACGGATGGCCCGGATTGGCAAACAATGGAAAAGATTTTCTTCGGGCGGTAGACGAAATCGCTGCCTTCTTTTATCCGATGTTGTCGGGTGCAACGAATAATTCATGGGTTGCACATCATCCATCCTCTCGGGTTAAACTGTACCCCAATCCCAGTCAAAACGACCTAATCACTTTAGACGCCGGAGAAGATAAGCTTGTATCGATGGAGTTATTCGATTTAACCGGTAGGAGAGTAAATCAAGTTGCAGGCAATGAAATGAATATTATTCGTGTAAATGTGACGCATCTCCCTTGCTCGTTGTATAAGGTGGTAGTAACATGTAAATCTGGATTAAAAACAACGTTGAACTTCCAAAAAATCTAAGTAATTAACCTTTCTAATTCGCGAGAATATAGGGTACGTTTATCGGTCTTTCGCTGATTATAGTATCCGCATTTTCGCGAATTTTAATACCAGTGTTTTTTCGCCCACTTGTTCGAAATTCACAGTCGCTTTGCCTGAGGTTGAATCGCCTTCCATGGAACTTACGGTGCCTATTCCGAATCGCTGGTGTTGAACGCGGTCCCCAACTTTGAGTCCAGTTAAATCGCCTTCAACAAAGTTTGGATCTGCCGGTGGAACCGCCGATAATAATGGTTTTTTAGGTGGGATTAAACTGCTAGCCTTGGTGGGTTGATCGTTCCCTTTTCCAGGAGTTTTAGGTCCCCCAGGTCTTTGAAATCCTCCATTGCTTCGCTGCAAATAACCGCTATTGTCCCCGCGCTGACTTTGTCTATCCATAAGTACATCCCATCCATCTCCGGCGTTGGGTTTGCGTGTAGCAAATTGCATGTCCAAGTATTTTGCGTCGATTTCTTCTATGAATCTCGAAGGTTCGCAAGGGATAAGGCTGCCGTATTTAAATCGAGATGTTGCGTAATTTAAAAATAATTTTTGTTCTGCACGAGTGATTGCTACGTAGAATAACCGACGTTCTTCTTCCAGTTCGGCCCGGGAATGCAATGACAATTGCGATGGGAACAAATTCTCTTCAAGTCCAACGATAAAAACAACGGGGAATTCTAATCCTTTCGAAGCATGAATAGTCATCAAAGAAACCATGTCTCGGTCTGGATCTTTCGATTTTTCGTCATCGGTATACAAAGCAACTTCTTCCAAGAAATTGGGTAGAGTTTTTTCTTTTTCGCTTTCATCGTCTTCGGTGAATTGCTGAATACCGTTCAATAATTCTGTGATGTTCTCGTAACGCGAAACTCCTTCCACGGATTTATCGTCGTACAATAATCGCATAAGCCCGGTTTGCTTTGCCACATGCATGGCTAGATCATATGCATTGTGGTCATTTAACATGGTCATGAAGCTCTGCATCATTAGAGCAAAATTTTCAAGCTTACCAATAGCGCTTCCTAAATCGGGGAAATGTTTCGCTGATTTTATCACCTCCCACATGGGCACTCCGTGTTGAGAACTCAGCAATATGAGTCGATTTACAGTGGTGTCCCCAATAGCTCTAGCCGGATAATTGATCACCCGTTTCAGGGCTTCTTCATCGGTTGGGTTCACCGTTAACCGCAAATAAGCCAGTAGGTCTTTTACTTCCTTGCGTTGGTAAAAGCTCATGCCCCCGTAAATTTTATAATCAATTCCTTGCCTGCGCAAAGCTTCTTCGAAAGCCCTACTTTGGGAATTGGTTCGATACAATATAGCAAAAGCCTTGTTTGGGAAGTGCTCTCGAAGTTTTATATCCGTAATGAATTCTGCAACCCGCTTTGCTTCTTCGCCTTCGGTGGCATTGTGAACCAATTTTATTTTATCTCCATCTTCGTTGGCT
>JACCDP011059417.1_pt1 | contig 30006 bp, 31 predicted proteins | sample 7445841 | NCBI WGS metagenome assembly JACCDP01 (sample SAMN15323441, study PRJNA562643) | freshwater metagenome | isolation source: river surface water | place: USA:Blue River Watershed | collected 2017-08-17 | reverse complement strand
GTTTTGTTTTGCCACAGATTTCTTCATTTTTACAAAGTATAATGGCGGATTTCTTTATGCACCTTTTGCATATTAATGTTTATTCTCCAATTTGGCCTTGATCAAGACCCCCCTTGGGAGGAAATACAACATCTACTATTATATTAATTTAATAAGGCGACACAATGGCTCGGGCTCTCCCTACGGGAAGCCACGCCCCCTTCGGGCAGCCGACGGCTTTACCACGTATGGTAATAAATTAATACTAGTTCTCCAGGCAGACCTTCGGAGTATGGCACTTCGTGCCATACGGTGAGCCACCACAGGTGGCTCCAGGTGGACACCCTTCGGGTGTCATCGCACCTTGTAGGTAGTTGCCTGGAGAATAATGGTTAATCGTCCATATAGTCTCGCATCATATCAATTGACTCTGTATCTATTTTGTCCAACAAATTTCGTTTGTCCAATGCGAGCATTGTTTTGTTGAATTTTTGATTGCTGTTGACAAAGCAACGCAATGGGTTTGTGTAAACAGTCAATCTGTCTGGATATATATCTGCTAACCAGAGCAAAAGATTGGTGTGTTTATTGGTGCAAATGGATTCTAAAAAATTGTCTGTTATTATATTGTTCGTTATTTCGTGGATGGGTTCTCCATTTGCAAGCAATAAAGAATGCAACCATTTTGCCACTTCAAAATGCCTGTGTTGCAATGCATCAATAAATGCTTTGTTGTTCCAGTCTGATACGTTTATTGGATTATTGATGAATGCAGAATATTCAAGCAACCATTGTGCTACTGGCAAATGTCCATTACTACACGCTTGATAAAATGCTTCACTCACATGACTAGATTTGTTAATTGGGTTATTGATTTTTTCTGCATAATCGCATAACCATTGCGCCACTTCCAAATGTCCATTGGAACAAGCACCCCTGAAAGCCCAGTTTGAAATTATAGATATATTGATGGATGGTTCAACAGATAACAACCACTGTGCCGTTCTTAAATGACCACCTGTGCAGGCCATCCGAAATGCATAACACGCTTCGTTTTTCAAATCTATTTGTGGTTTCATAGTCAATAACCACTGCGCAACGTGAAGTTGTCCATAACTACAACTTTCATTAAATGCCTGCGTTGCTATTGTCAGAGGCATATTGTTGTTGCGGTTGCCGTGCGCCATATGCATAAACAACCATTGTGCAACATTTAAATATCCATTCATACACGCAACTATGAATGGTGCATATTTCATTGTGGTTGAATTGTTTATAACATATGGATAATTGTTGGCCAACCACAATATGATTGGCATCTGTCCATTTTCGCAGGCAGCAGTGAATGCTTGGATTGCAACACCTTGTCTTAAATCAGAACCCTGGCTCAATAATGTTTTCACATAACTTTTTGCATCTGTTATATTACCGCGTCTACATAGGTTGATAAAATAGGCATCGTCGCTTGTATAATGCAGTCTATCGTTGTTTGCGCCACCTTTATGACGCAGTCTGCGAACTGTTTTATTGGCATTATTTTTTGATTTGCGTGTTTTAATCATCGTATAATAAATTGCATCTAAAATAAATCATCTTTGCATCCATTATATAATGACCATTACGGCGTTTTTCAAATCAATGACTTTTCCCGAAATTGCAATCACCATATTGGCCATCGCATTTTTACTTATGGATGTCAGCCCTCCTGATATGATTGCATCACAAATTGACACACCTGTTGGAATGGGCGTTGTGGTCATATTGGCCATTTATGTCTTTATGTCATTTCACCCAGTTTTAGGCGTTCTATTTATATTGGTTGCTTACGAACTATTACGCAGAAGTAACAGATATGTTAACAAAGCCGTCACTGTTCATTACACCCCCACCCAGGAATCCAAAGATAGTGAAATGGCTGCAATGAATCCTGTTGCCGCAACAACTTTAGAAGAGGAATTTGTTCATACTATGGCTCCAATTGGCAAAAGCAGTATTATATCTTATACAACAAGCGAATTCGCACCAGTTGCCGACGACACCTTTGGCGCAACCTTAATCTAAGCATCGCGATACCACATCATTTAATGTTTATTCTCCAATTTGGCCTTGAATAAGGCCAAATTGAAAATATAACATCTACTATTATATTAATTTATTACCACACGTGGTAAAGCCGTCGGCTTCGCCTTATTAAATTAATACAAGTTCTCCAGGCAACTTTGTTACCTGGAGAATAATGGTTAACTTGATTTGTAAACCACGTGACCAATCGTGGCAAACAATGCCAATGCAAGCACCGGCAACACACCTAATAATGTGGGCGACAGATTTGTTTTGTTCTGCGATTTGACAGGCACTGACTTCCGTTTTCCCTTAAATCCTTCGTTGCGAATGTTGCCCACCATCCATAATATCAATGTTATAAACAACAGAAAGGCCAACACAAGTAATACCAATGTATTGTTTGGAACATCATTGCGTTGCATAATATTGTAATTTATTATCGCTGTAATTCCAACAATTATAAGTATGTATACATAAAACGAAAATGGAGTCTCTATTGTGTCCACAGCCTCTGTGGACACAGCATTGCATTTATAATATGGTTTGGTCATTGGATATAATATTTATTGAAGAAATAATACCCCAGTGAGTGCCATTATAGAGACGCCAGTGGCCACATATGCGACCACACTCCAATTTGACAAACTTGATTGTTTTGCGATATTAATCAATGTTGTAATCAGATTTTCTTTTCTGTTCCAGTATTCTTTAATTGTTGACCAGTTTAACACAGTTACGACGATGCCGAAATTCAACACCAAATATTTGACTACCACCGCGGTTTGCGCCATTTCTTTATTTCTAATGTTTGCCGCCATTGGCGCAACGATTGCTACCAACAAAAACCAAAGCACAAATATTGCTTTTGTTATCAGGTTGTTAATATTAATTTGATTATTAAACGGATTTGTCAATTGGTTTGTGTTGCTGGATTTAAACACAAACACACCCACTGTGACCAAAAACGTGATTAATATCATTATTGTGTGTGTGACCAACTTCTGTTTTTCTGGCATTGCATTATCCGATGCCGGTTTGCAAGATGCAGTTGTTTTCACTTGTTTGACACTGTCTATTGTGGTGGGGCGTAATCCGGACAGAGAAACCGGAATAATATTGTGGTATTTGGACAACAGCGGAAGTTTGTCCACCATAACGACAGAATCCAGTATCACGACGTTTGTAGCGGTGTTTATTTGAATTGTGTTTGACGGAGCCGACTTTATTGCCGCGTCAATGTCTATTGTCAGCATTGTGGCTTGGCTGTTGAATGCGTCCAGTCCTCCATAGGATTCCACGATTTTGAAACACAACCATAAAGACTTATTATTGCTGTCGGTGTTTTTTGCAACTAAATAAATATCATTGGGTGCTTGCAATAATAATCTGCCCGATACCAATGAAATAGTGTCCAGTTCATATTTATTTGTGATATTATTGCTTGTCTTTGTGACGACATTGGCGACCTTTGATGAAACATTTTTAAAATAACGTTTGCCGGTTGCGCTGTCTTTTGTTGTTTCCACTTTCATCGGCGGAAACCGGAATTCCAACAATTGTAATGCCATTTATAAAATGACATTACATTTATTTGTGCAACAACAGAGCATTGGTATTGGGATATTGAATGTTGGTGGCAACTGGTGTTTTGTTTGCGTAATAGTTATTTAACAAGGATGTTTGAATTTCGTGAAGAAGTTTTTGTTCTAATAATTTTTTGTCTATGGCTGTTTTGTGTTTTTCAAATAATGCTTCATTGATTTTGGTATGAACTTGTTGTTGTGTGGTGAATGAGGATTCCATTTGTGTCATATGCTTGCGCAAAGTAGTCAGTTCAACAAAACATTTTGCGTATAATTCTTTATAACGGGTATCTTGGCTTGGAACTGGTGCTGGTGCTGGTGCTGGTGCTTTTACCTGCGATTCATACAACTGAATTTGCACACTTTGTTCCACGATTTTTTTCAACATTTCTTTGATTTGCTCAGTTAATTTATTTTCTGAATCTACGTGTTTCATATTCAAGTCGTTCAGTGCATCTTGAGTATTTCTGTGGTCAGCAGATAACTCTTGAATACGCTTTCGCAACACCGCTGACATTAAAAATTGCCTTGCATACAATTCTTTATAACGGGAGTTGTTTTCCAATAATTGAATGGTTATTTTGTGTTTGACAATTTCAGATAAACAATCCTTATTACGTGTTTTACAATCATTATAATTTGCATTCAACGTTTGCAATTCAGTGCGTAACCCGTCGTTGTCTTGATTAAGACTTGTTGTATTTGCAGTAAGATTTGCATTCTCTGTTGAAAGCCTGGATATCTCTGCAGTCAGATCATCAATCTTTACTTTCAAATCATTTATTTCTTTATTTAATTCATTATTTTTTGTGGTCAACACATTATTATCTGAAGTCAATCTTGTTATATTATCATTCAATTCTGAATTTTTTTTGTTCAAACCTTCAATTTGCGTTGTTAAATCACCGGCAACATTATTATCTTTCATCAAAGTGTCTATTGTTGTCTTTTGTGAAGCCACAGTTGCCTTTAACCCATCTATCTCCGCGCTTAATGCTGTGTTATTTTCCAACGCTTTGTTCAACAAATGTTTCTGTGTTTCCATCAAGACCTGCGTTGACACTGAATCACCTTGTTGCAGTTTTGCTTGTGTCATTGCCTGCAAGTATTCTTTCAGCGCGGCTTCGTGTGCGGATTTCATTCTCTGAATTTCGGCTTGTAGTTGCGCGTCAAGATCGGCTTGCCGACGTCGTTCCGCTTCAAGTTCGGCTTGCATTCTTTGTTTTTCCGCATCAAGTTCGGATTTTAAACGCTGTTCCAAGGAATTATATTTATCTTGATATTTTTTCTCTAATTCTTTCTCTAATTCTTCCCCTAATTTTTTTTTGAATTCTTCATTGGACATAAACACATTTTTATATTTGAAACCATCCCCGTTGAAATCGGACAACAAACTATTCAATGTGGTTTTGAATGCGGTTTTGAATGCGGTTTGCTCTGCCATAATTGTTTTATCTGTTTAACATAAAGAGATAAAATAATACAATCCACTATATTGCATACGATATTCCATTGCGCAACAATGCCATATTTTCCAAATCCGCAGGCTCGGGATTGCTTGCTAAAAATGCCACGTCTAAACCATCGGCATAGCCAATTTCCTTTATTAGATCGCTGGTTTCAATTGTGTTTTCTAATGGCTCGCCTGTTGGAACTGACTCACCCAATTTATATTCTGTGACTTCACGCTCACGCACAGCCTGTTTCACAAACCCTTCTGGGTGTTCTTCAAAGTAAGCGTGTTCCTTGCCAGGCACAGTTTGACAAGTCGGTATCCTTTGTTTTTATATGCATATAATGCCTTTGTTGCCTCGTATATATTATTTGCATTGTTTATAACGTCGCTGCACTCGGAGTTGTTGGTAGACCGCGGCACAACCGATTTAATATATGCTTTGTGATAACAAGTGCTGTCTGTACTATTGTTACGATTCAATTGGCACACTGTGAATGTGATTTGAATGTGTATTTGCTGCGATAAATCTTCTGGCACAGATGATTCTTGGACTGGCGCTGGTGCTGGCTCCGGAACATATGGTTTTTTTTCGTTTTTATCTATTACTTTTTTGACAAACGACTTCATAGTTATTAATGATAGACTTGCCAAATTACTTTTTGTAAAATCAAATTCAACATTGTTAATAATGGGATTTTTATTAATTAAGTTTTTGTTTTGTGATGTGAGAGGCGCAAACAATAATTCTATGTTATATTTCATTGCATTATATTTTGGATTGTTTAATATGTCTGCTATGCTAACAATATCTCTGTATTTGAGTGCATTCGGTAATATATTAGATATGTTTTTATAGTCTTTCTTATCAATGCTGTTCAAACATCTGAGAAATTGTTCAAAATCTTCTATTTTGTCAAATTTTAATCGCTGCGAGCAATTGTCTGAATTTGTATTTGATTTGCTTGCACCCTTTGGGGATCCCGCTCCACCAAACATATCACCGTCACCGTCAGACAAATCACTGTCAGACCTATCACCACCTGCAATAGTTGCTTTAAAATTATCAAACGGAACATCTAATGGTCTACTTCCCGGTAATGGTGACTCAAACACAACGCCAGTATTGGCCTTGTTTAATTTCATTCGTTTGATATTTAAATATCCCCAATAAACAATAAAGTTATTCATATAGTTGGTTTCATTTCTACTTTTTTTGTTAGGCTGTATTTGTTTTGGTGACACAATAATAAAATTTGTTGCAAAATCTTCATAATTATTAATCAACTGTGTTTCATTAATTTTCAATATGTTGTCAATGTATTTTTTTATTCCAATATTTATTAATCTTTCTTCAGTTTTGTCAATAAAAATGAATGTAAATTTTGGCGATATATATTCGTCAATTTGTGTATCAGAAAGATTATTAATATTATATTTATCCAATATTGCTTGATGTGCATTATCGCACATAGTTTTTAACACAGCACCTGATAATTTGAATTTATCATATACAATCTCGTGTGTGGTGTTATACCTTTTCCATTCTAATGAATCATATTCATTGTCAATAGTAGGGTCAAATAATATATATTTATACTCTTGGGTTGATATACATAAAGAGTTTGATTCTTTAACACCGCCTGTTTGTAAATCATCGTTGTCGTCGCCGCCTTTCATAATATTAGTATCTAGTCCACATTTTTTATCACTGTCAACAAACGGTTTAATGCCATAAAACTGGTTATAATTATTTCCATAATTGACATAATAAAAACCTTTGTCTTCCCACCAACTATTGGATTGTATCAACACATTTTTACAGGCTTCCACGCCAAATACATTTGCAACATACAATTTCAGGTTGTTGTTGTTGGTATAAATCGTGTATTTGCCTTGTTTTTCCGACAACGTGAATCCTCTTTTAATCAAAGGTGTTACGTCGTTGGTCAATACCAGAATCTTATTACCAACTCTGTTTTTACGTTGTGTCCAACTGTCGAAACTTTCCAAAGCGTCAAACCGTGGATCATTTGTATTCTGCGGATCATTTTTATTCTGTGGATCATTTGTTTTGATAAAGCAAACAAATGGGAAATGCTGATTATTTATGATACTCTGTGTAACCTCTCTTGCTGCGTTCACATACAATTGCGTATCATCTGGACTATGAATTTGATATAAAGCCTGATTTGTCAATAGACGTCTGCGCATATAAATCATAGGTGGATTGGGAACGGTGTTCCCGCTCATTGGTGGATTGGGCACTGTGGCCCCCTGGTTTGTCGCCATTTTGCCCAGCACTCTTAGTATTTTCTCCTGTTCCACATTAATATTGGCAGCATTTTGGCTGCAATATGCCGCCACATCCGCAGGACTCACTTTCACATACGTATACATATAAGCCGCACAGGCTTCCACTGGATTAGTGATGTAATTGTGTAGGTCGCTGCACCAATCCATATAATGCGTCCAAGCAAGTTGTTTTATCGGCTGTGTATTCCCATTTGGCACCGCAACAAAGCCAATTGTGGGTTCGCACCAAAACGGCAAATAAGTTTGTTCATCCAAATTAATAAACACAGTTTTGGAAACAATCTTTCCACTAGGTAATTGGGTTTTGTCTAAAAAATCCGTGTAATACAAGGTTTGTTTGCCTGTGGCGGCATCCGTTATCTTAACCACGTGGTTGACCGTTTTTAACTTAACCCGCGACACGTTGGGAATCTCGGTGCGCCGCGGTTTAAAATACTGTTGTTTAACCCCAGAACCAAGATCCGCGGAAAACGCGTCGGTATTGCCAACATAATCAAATTGTGCAATAGTGTATTTATTGTCAGCGCCTGCGGCTAGCACACTGCATTGCGTGTAAGTGTTGTTGTTGTTGTTGTTGTTGTTGTCGTCGTTTTTATATAGAACGCATTCCCCCACTTCCAAGCGTCGTTGCTCGCATTGCCCTGATTCACAAACACTGTTTGCGCCGTCAACTGAATTCAACTTACCATCAAACGATATTGTGTTCCAATTATGGTTAACGTTTGACACATTGTCTGCTTTGTAAATAACAGTGTAGTTCATATGACATACGTCGCCGTTTGCAATATCTATGTTTTCTAATTCTATGATTTCTATAGTTGCCATATAATCTTTATGGCAACTATCTTTTTACATCAATAAATGCTGATTACAAGTTTGTTGGGTCATAGGAATATTGTCCGCTTTCATATATTGTGGCCTTAAACACGTCACCATAACCCTCAACATACATTGTTTCACCATTGGCGATTTCGTCGCAACCATATTCGCCTGTGCAACTGCGGCCGTTACGACTGACCGGCAGTTTTGCACCACCTTCCGCCATTGTATAATATTGTAATTTGTCGCTTCGCACACGACGCCCATAAAGCGGCAATATCAACGGTTCGCCGCCATCATTGCCTTGACGTTGTTTGGTTAATATCCCGGCTTGTCTGTAATCTCGCGGATACCCGGCTGCGGCTCCAGTGCGCATAGGTGGCGGCAACAACGTGGGCGCAACCAAGGTTTTGTTCACAGGTGGAGACAAATCTTGACCGCCAGTCAATACCGTTGTGAGTGCAGGTGGTTGAACAACAATTATTTGTTTGTCGGTATGTTGTTGGTATATTAAATATCCAATTGCCCCAATCAATACAACAAATAATAATACCAAAGTTGTTTTTTCAATACAAAAAAATCCAGGAATGCATTTTTTGGCCATAGTTATACATTGTAAGGCTATAACTTGGGCATCTTTGGCATTTTTTTATTTCTGCATTTGTAACATTTTTTCAACACGGAATCTGGCCATTTAATAATGTTGTATCCGGTGAAATCCTCCACATATTTGTCCACTTTTTTCACAAGTCCCCACAAAGACCTGCGTGCTGTTTCTAGTGTGGATGAAAATGAACAAAACAGCCGAATTATCATTGCGAAAAATCCTACAAATATGTCAATGACATAAAAAATGAAACAATTGGGTAATCCAATGATTGTTTCAAAGCCGCATTTAATCATATCGCCAATCCACGTGAAAAATTTGCCTAAATATGAGAAGAATTTTGGGATTTTTTTGAGAGCAGCCAGTGGATCTTTGGATTTTTTTTTGGATTTGAAACCCTCAACTTGTATTTCTTCCTGCTTTGGCATATATATATATCCTATTGCAGCCACACCTGCAATTCCAATAATTATTAATAATATTTTTGCATTCATAATGGTGTGAATGTCTTTATTAAATATGAAGATAATAAAGACGGTTTTAATATGCCTTTGCCAATGTGGTGAATTTTTCCATTTTTTTCTCATTACTTGCTGCCAAAAAAGATTCTGCCTGTTTCAACACTGGTTTGAGTGCTTCCATATTTTCCATAAGTGTTTTTTGGTTTTGCAACAGTTTTTTGGTTGTGTCTGTCATAGAGGGTTCGGCATCGGCTTCGGCATCGGCTTTGTCGTCGGCTTTGGTGTCGGCGTCGGCTTCTTCCTCTTCTTCCTCTTCTTCCCCTTCCCCTTCCCCTTCCCCTTTGGGGGCAAAGCCTTCAGACAATTTTTGTCCATAACGCAACAAACGTGTGAATGCAATAGCCATAATCATTATGACAACCATATTTTTGCTAAAAAATGAGGCAAGGAACCCCACTATGAAAAATATACTGATGGCATAAAAATCATAACGCATAAAATAAGAAAACATTTCATAAAGAGCGCCTGCAAATACAATGTATAACACCCATTTGTTGGTCAGGGGATTACCGGTGTTAAATGCCGGCAACATATATTTTATTTTTTTCAATAACCCGTCTATTTTGTTTGATATTTTTGCAATCATATTATAAATAATTGGGATATAAAAACAGTTAAAGAATGAAATTGTTGTTTTTTTATTAATATGCCAAATCATAGTTCAAAAAAAAAGTCCACAACCGCAAACAATCAAACAATTGACGAAAAACACGCACAAATGATGGATGAGTTCAATGTGTTGGAAACGGACATTATTCCACACAAAGAAATGCAATTGGAATCTCTGAAAAACACGTTGAAAACCATTGACAAAACCACGCAAATAGACCGGCGGATGGAGTTGCGCGACCAAATTAAGGAATTGAAGGCTGAACTGAAAGAATTGCGCGGTCGCAAAGAACGATATTTGCTAGAAAATGCGCCAATAATTTTCAACTACTTTGAAGAAAAAAAGCGAATCTCAGATATGCCGGATATTCAACAAACGGCAAGTATGAAAGAACGTTTGAATGCATTTTTCAAAATAAAAACCACAACAACAGAAGAAGAAGTGTTAAACAATCCTAAATATGCGAACTCGCAGGCAAAGGCAATGAGTTCCAGATATTGGCGCAATGTAAATAAAGATTATTGTGCGATGGATGAATTCGCCTTTGAGCCAGATATTTGTCAACGGTGCAATGTGGGTGAACTGATTCCACAAGATGAAGACGGCATACTTATTTGCAACAACCCACAATGTGGTGTCTATTTCCAAAATATTGTTGATAATGAAAAGCCGACATACAAAGAACCGCCCAACGAAGTGACATACAATGCTTATAATCGCGTTGTGCATTTCAAAGAAATATTATCGCAATTTCAAGCAAAAGAAACGACGCAAATTCCACAAGAAGTTATGGACAAAATCAAAGCACGTATTAAAAAGGAGCGAATTACGGATTTGGCGTCCGAAATTAATTATGAAAAAATGCGAGAAATATTAAAAACACTGGGATGCAACAGATATTTTGAACATATACAATATATTAATTCAATTTTGGGCATCAAACCACCGGTAATGTGTGAAAAATTGCAGGAAACGTTGTGTGTGCTTTTTATTGAAGTGCAGGAAGCGTGGGCAATTCACTGTCCGGCACACCGCACCAATTTTTTCAATTGCACATACACGCTTTATCAGTTGTGTGTGCTGGTTGACCAAACCCAATTTTTACCATTTATTCCAATGATGAAAGACCGTGAAAAACAGTTGGAACAAGATATGGTGTGGAAAAAGGTTTGTGAAACAAAAGATTGGGTGTTTGTTCCAACCGTGTAATAAATAATCATAATATATATAAAAATATTATGATTTGACCACCCCGATGCGTTGGCAAATTACAATTATAAATTTGACCAAAACAGTTTTATGTGTTATCATATTGGTGCGAAACTACAGATGATATTTGGTTGGGGATACCAGTGTTGAACCCACCCCTGGACTCAAAAATATGACGACCCGCATTCGTCTTGTTATCGCATTGAAGTTAAAAATGGAACCGTAAACTTAATTTATGAATTTGATTGACGGGTTTTGCCTTTTTTTGCTTTTCTGGTCATAATTTTTTGATAAACGGGGGTATTAAACATTTTATTGTAAGCATAGCCTTCACGTTGTGTTTTTTTCATATGTTCTCTGTATTTTTTCTTTATTTCTGGGTCTTTGCTGTAAGGTGCAGATGGTTTGTCAAATACGTCTTCTTCAATTTCCAAAATGCGTTTTTGCAGGGTTGTGGGAATATGTTGAATGGGTTCATTCAAGTTTATGCCAACGGGGGGTTTTATGTCAACGGGTTCATTGAGAGGAACAACATCAGACAGAGGTATAAAGTTGCTGTCAAGGGGGTCGGAGCCGCCGCGCCGCAAAGCGGCGCCTGCATTCTTTTTGAACACCATATTATTAAGCATACGATTATGACGGAACGCAAGTTCAGCCGCTTCAGATTTGTCTAAAGATTGATTCAGGGATATGCGTCCGCCGGAAGCCTTGTGTATGTGGTCGGCTGAAGCCTTTTGGTCGGCTGAAGCCTTTTGGTCGCCGGAAGTCTTGTGGTCGGCTTCCGCCTTTTGGTCGCCGGAAGCCTTATCCAATGACCGCAAATAAGAATACATTTCGTCAATATCACTTTTCAACAACACTTTTGATTGGTCATCCCATTTAGTTCTTTGTGTTGCCCTATGTTTGGATAAACGTTTGTTATTTTTTTCACGAAACTGCTTGAGTGCTTCCACATCGTCTGGATTGCCGCTTTCGGCGCGTTCTTTGAGTTTCTTCAATATGCCACGTTTATATGCCGCTTTGTCAAGTTTCTTCATTATAATTATCTAATAAAAAATTATAATGAGCATCCAATTTCATTCCAAACCCTTGAAAACGTTTGATGAAGCATATGCTGCAGCACACCCATATTTGCCAGCGGCTGCATCAACGCAAAAAACAAAAAAAAGCGAATGGCAACTTCCACAACACGTGTATTCATCAAGATGGCAACAGACCGAAGAAGCGCTCAACAACACATTAAAATACATATTCAACAAACTTGGCCACAAATGTTATTTGTTGTGTGTGAAAGGCAAAGACAAACATATGTACAGAATGGAAACCGTGGATTTAGCACCCCCAATGAAAACGGCTGTTGATAATGCAATGAAATATTTGGAATTCAACCGCAATATAACCAATGTGCAACAGCGTAAAATAAAAAAAATGTCGCAAGGGAATTTGCGATTGTTGCAATGCGTGTTAAAAACAAACGCTGAAGACAAGTCGTCATCAGACACCAATGAATTTTTGGCATTGTTAAACAAAGTGTATATTCCCAATGGTGTTTTTATTATGAATTTAACAGACGCCGTATTGTTGGAGCGACATTTCAGAGAACCATTTCCAATGGTGACTGGATATATGCGTATGGATGACGAGTTTGCACAACCGGCTCAAATACCGGTGTTTAGTTTGTCTGGTGCCAAAGGATACAACGATATTCCGTTTCCCAATTATGATGATATGTTGATTGCCACAAAACAAATAGACCCAAAATTTGACACATTTGAAACACGGTGGAACAAAAAGGTGTTTAATAAAGCGGTCTTTCGCGGCGGGCCCTCTGGTTGTGGATACACCCCAGAAACAAATATGCGATTAAAATTGGCAACAATGCAACATCCTTTGTTGGATGTGGCAATAACTGGCAAAGGTCGCACAATTGATTCAAATGCTGTCAAGTTTGACCCACGGCACGGATTGGGAATGATGAATACTGGAATAAAACCAGCGCCAAAATTTATGACAATGGCTGAACAAAGTCGTTACAAATATATAATTCACGTGGATGGCAATGTCAATGCATACCGGTTATTAACAACTATGATGACTGGGTCACTGGTGGTGCGGGTTGATAGTATGTATACGTCTTGGGCAGACCATATGTTGAAACCCGGGCAACATTATGTATTGGTGCGCCCGGATTTGTCGGATTTGATTGAGAAACTGCAGTGGTGTGAAATGCATCCACGCACTTGTGAAAAAATGGCCAAAGCCGGTATGGAGATGGCCAAGCGGTTGTTGAACTTAACACAAATGAAGTTGTATGTAGAGGCATTATTTTCTGTGGCCAATAGTCCACAAGGATATAAAAACGCGCAAAAACGGAAAACACGAAAAGTTGCGTCTGTATCTCCGCCGCCAACGCCGCCAGGTGGATTTGATGTTACGCCGTCACCGCCGCCAACACCGCCAGGTGGATTTGATGTTGTGCCATCACCGCCGCCAACACCGCCACTCGGTGAATCAGACGCTTTGCTTCAGCCGGCTGCTTCGCTTGTGCCGCCGGCTGCTTCGCTTGTGCCGCCGGCTGCTTCGCTTGTGCCGCCGGCTGCTTCGCTTGTGCCAACAACACCAGATATTATTGATATGCCACCCGGCGCAAAGCGTTGCCCACAAGGTTACAATGGTATTACTATCAACGGTGAGAAAAAATGCAAAAAACAAACTCGCAAACTGAAATAAAATTGATTTGTGATATTGACAACTATTAGTTACATTTATATGAGTCGCAAAAAATGATTGTTGAATATATTATTGATGCATCAGAACCAATTGTGATGTTTTGTCATCATTTGTATGACCTGTGTCGCGACCGGATAACTGCCAATTTTCAAAAGTTTTATGTGTATCATCCGACCACCAATCCTTGGTTGTCTGAAGACCATCACGAACTTTTATTGAACAATTGTTTGGATGCGTTTGTGGACAAAGCAAGAAAAATATTGATTAGCGAGGGATTCAAGGTTGACTGCGCAAACGATGACATCAATGTTGAATTACACTGTGGATATGCATCCATTCAATTCAGCAATAATGTGTTCAAAATACATCAAGATAACAATAATGGCGCAACCGTTTGCACATTGATTATTTATTTTGATGTGTCTTGCAATGGCGGCGAACTTGTGTTTTATAATAGCAGTAACGATGCTGATATTATGAAAATAATTAATGTGAATAATCCAACTCGCAACGAATGTAAATTAGTAATGTTTGATGGACACCATTGGCATAAACCATTGCCGTTCAACGACGGCAATCGTAATTTACTGGTGTTTCATTTTCCAGCCACCGCCCAATCCCCTAATCAACACGATTCAAATCGTCCGCAGCGTCGCTGGTCTCACCAGCAACTTCACGCTCATCAAATTTAATTGTATTATTGACGCCAATCAATTGTCCATCCTCGGTAATTGTTTGCGTAAGTTTTGCACCAGTTTCGCGTGCTTTACGAACATTTTCTTCAATAGTTTTGCGTTTTTCTTCTTTGACGCGTGCCTCAAACTCTTGTTTGGCCTTTTCCACATTTTTCAGTTTTTCGTGATGAAGTTGGTTGAGTTCTTCTTCCAAAAATTCAACACGACCAGTTTTATAAGCATCTGGTTCCCAAGGAGACCACACAAATCCAGTGCCGACGTGGATGTCGTGATTAGGGTCGTTTTCGCGCAATTTTTTCGCCCGCATACTGGCCTCTTCCACAGTGCTGAATGCACCGCGAAATTTGAACCCTTGAACAGAGGTTTGAAACTTATGAAGTTTGTTAAACTCGTCGGTAACCGCGGTTTCGTGTTTGTCCAAAAAGTTTTTGTAATCGTCAGTGACAGTGTAACTGCGCAGTTTAGCGCGTTCTGCGTCGGCATATTCCTTGAAATCACCCATTACATTTTCCAAATTCAAATTGTATTTGTAAGCCATAAAATTCAAAAAATCGCCAAACTTTTCAATGGATTTAGAAAAATCCCATTGCTGCACAAACTTTTCAAACAAATAGTGCTCGCGTTTTTTGATATTTTCAGTGGGCGAAATAAAAGACATACAAATATACTTTTGCGAAGGAATTACCGGGTCTTCGTCCAGTAAATCCACGTATTTGGGGTTGGGTTTTCCATCAGCAGTTAGTTTTCTTTCAAAAGCGGACATCTTTAGTATATATCATATCACGTGATATTCTTTAAGTATTTTTTTACTGGTAAAAACAAGTTTTGCTGCGTATTTTTTTGTTTGAGTAAATTATAAATCCAAAATGAATTTCGGTGAATTATTCAAACGCGCTATCAAATACATTGTTGAAGGTATTATGGTTGCTTTAGCCGCATATGCCATTCCCCAGAAAAAACTCAATCTTGAAGAAGTCACCATTGTTGCCTTGATTGCCGCAATGACTTTTGCCATTCTTGACACTTTTATTCCCTCAATGGGTGTGTCCACACGTCAAGGTGCCGGATTCGCCATCGGCACTGGTCTCACCGGAGGCATTAAAATGATGTAAACAACTGGCTTAAAAGCATAAATTCATATATTGTTACTACCACTATGCAACATATGAATGTTTTAGCAATTTATCCCCATCAATTTGCATCGTGTTGCGTAAATTATTTAGAACCGCGTCCAAACAGTATTATTGAGGGGTATTTTTCTAAACTTATGTTTGGTGACGAATTGTTTTTGATGAACGGTCTTACTGTTTGTGTGCCATTGCATTCCAAATCTATATACCACGAACATTTAACAATGTTGCAAAACATTGAACACGAACTGTTGTATTTGCATAACAATGTGAAACCCACTGGTCAAAGCAAAATGGTTGAATATTTAATGTCAAGGTTTAATGCCAGTAATATATTGGCTCCACAAGGGTTGTGTGAACACGTATTGATAAAAATTTCCGGCGTTTGGGAAAATAAACAAGGCGCAACCGGGTTGTCTTTCAGATGCACAACTATTTAGAGCATTCGGTTATTATGTTCATAAACAATGAAGATTATTTATGAAAAATTTTTGTTGAAACACTTTTCGGAGATTGTGTCCATAAAGAATCACGCCAATACCAATAATTGGGCTGTTATATTGGATCCGCGGTTTGACCCGCTATTTTGCGCGGTATGCAGAAATTTTATGTGCATTTTAGGAAAACACGGCTGGAATCTCAAAGTTTATACCCACTCCAGGTATGAATCTGACGTTGCACAGTTATTGCCAGGTGCTGTGTTTCAACCGATTGCCGCCAAGTATTTGGACAAAGATTCTGGCACAAATATGTCTATTGATTCATACAATCGCGTGTTGATGGATGTTGAGTTTTGGAACTCTATTCCTGGTGACAACATATTGTTGTTTCAAACCGATTGTATTATGTATCGGATGTTTGACGCCGCATTTTTGCAATGCGACTTTGTCGGCGCCAATTGGTACAATCCTGCTGACGTTGACATATTGGCCGGGGGCATTAATGGCGGCTGTTCATTCAGAAAAAAACAAGCAATGTTGGACTGTTTGCAATACGTGTCGTGGGATATGATAGCAAAAGTGCGCGCAAATCAATTGAAACAACACGGATATCCACCTGGCGGAAGTGCTGTCACAGTGGGCGCCGAAGTCAGCAAACGCAACGAAGATGTTTATTATACACACGCCTGTGAAATTTTGCAAATGGTGTTGCCACCGCCGGAAATACGCGTCTTATTTGCAGTGGAAGCGGATTTTCACGAACAAACGTGTTTTTATCACGGCTGGAACAAAGATTATCAAAAAAATCCGCAAATAATTGCAAAATTACTTGAAACGACGTTGCGTTCTGTGAATGCGCCGGTATCTTGATTGTTGTTTGCGGCAGCGCCGACTCATACGTTTTCCGCCCTTTTTATTCAAACCCAATTTTTTGTTCATATCATTGAATGATATATCCAACATTTTTTTGACAACACCAAACAATGCCTGATTAAATAGCAGTGTTGTTTTTTTTTCAACAGGCATATTAATTGCAGTGTCACTATTTAATTTCATATCAATAGATTTCAATACATTATCAACTGTTTCTTTGGCATCATTTGATAGTTTCCGATAATAATCTCGGTTGGTCATATTTTTTTGTCCTGGTGCCATTTCAGACGGCGGTCGGGTTTCAAGATATTTGACCAAACTGAAATATTTTTTTATATTATTGGATTTGTTGTCTTGTAGTGCTTTCAATATATCAGCAGGTGTTCCAGCAAATTCTGGAGTTTTGCCAACTGCTGTATACAAGCGGTTTATTTCATTTTCATAATCGGTGTCGCTGATGGTTGGAATGCCTTCTGCAGCCACTGGTTGTTGCTGCTGCTGCTGCTGCTGCTGCTGCTGCTGTTGCTGTTGTGGCTGCTGTGGTTGTTGCTGTGGCTGCTTTGGCTGTTGCTGTGGCTGTTGCTGTTTTTTTGCATTTGATTTGGATTTCTCTTTCTTATTGTTTGTTTCAAATTCTTTGTTGATTTTTTCAATTTCTGGCGTCAAATCAAAATAGGTTTGCACAGGCAATTCATACTGCCATTTTTCTATTTTCGCAACCAAATCTTTGCTGCCATACAAACATTTGTATTTGTCTGACTTAGTTTCTTTCAACAAAGAAAATACCGCATCCGAATTGTCTTTGGTTATCACGCCACCAAAAACATTTAATTGCAACGTGATTTCGTATCGCGGATCCGAACTGGATTTGGACAGAAAATTTATTCGGTCAATGCCTTCTGGTTCTGCTTTGTTGACAGTTGGTCGTTCAAGCTCATTGGGATTCGCACCTTTGAACAATCGTTGCAAATCAAAGATGTCAACTTCATCATTATCCACAAAAACTTTGTTTATATAACTGTTCATATATTGCCGATTTGGGAAATAAAAGTCGCGATATCCTTCCACCACTGTGTCATAAAACACAAACTCTGGTCTATTCAAATCTTCTGCATTGACTCCCAACTCATATTTGGCTGCGCTTACTTTCTTATAATGATAAACACGAGTCAATAAATATCCAATATTTATTATTTTTTGCAGGGCTTTGAACTCTGGCAGATTATCATACGTGGTCTTCAGTGCATCAAATATTGATTTGACTTTGTCAATATCGGTTTTGAAAATTTTGTCCAATTTTTTGTTTGAAAAGGGATTGTTGCTCACAACAACCTCGGATTTCAACACGGCTTTGTCGTAATTGGCAAACAATGCATTGAATTCAGGGTTTGCGGCAATCAGTCGTCGGCGGTTTTCTTTGGTGGTTAAGTTGTCGTGGGTGATGTCTGTCAACTTATCTTTTTTGCTATTTTTGTTTGCCTTTTCAATTGCTTCTTTGACTTTATTTATTTCTACTTCAATATTGTCTTTTTCAAGTTGTGTTTTCTCCTCTTGGTATTTATTAGTTATTGTGTAAAATTTTTTCAAGTTGTTTAGTGTATCTTTTACTATTCGTAAGTATTCATTATTATTGCCAGTTACTAATTCGTCTGTGTCAGGAGTATTTAATACTTTATGATAAAGGTTTTGTCCACGCATTATTTCGCTATCCCATATTAAACTGTTGTCCTTTGCATATTGATACAATAACTTAGGAACATTTTCCAATCTTGGCAATTGTCCTCCTACCTCTTTAAAATTTTTTATGTCACTACTTAATTTTTGTAAATCATTAAAATCCTGAAGTTTGTCTTCAAGTTTTTTCACTTCTTCATCAGACACATCTGTTTTTGTTTTATCAAGAAAATTTTCCAAACTAACCTTGACATAATCCTTATTTTGTGTTCCAAGTTTTTCCAATGCCTCTTTATACAAGGTTTCCAGCCTTGCGACAGCCTTTGGTAAATAGGTATCAAAATAATTTCCCGTCAACTCACGTGCCTTCACGTAAGCCGGGTTGGATACAAACTTATCCATCCATATTACACTGTCAACCGTCTGCGTTTTACCGCCAATTTTCAAATATGTGTTTTCGTGTTTGCCAAACATCACTTTTTGAACCAAAGTAAACACATTGATGTTGCTGCTTTTGCTTTTTTGACCAACGCTTTTTATGCCTGGAAATGATATTGGAAACAACACGTCCAACATAATTTTTATATTATGGGTCATCACCTCATTTTCAGTCTCGCCTGCTGACATTGGCACCGCATCGTTTAATACTACGTTGCGAAATCTGTAGTAATTGAAAAACATTTCAACCATATTGCTGTGCGTCAACAATTGACTCTTAAATGTTTGTTCGCTGTATTTCCAGTTTGTGCATATTAATGCATTGTCTTCTAATGCAACAGACGGAGTTATTTTGTCAAATAATTTGCTTGTTAAATCAACTGGATCGCGTTGCGCATTATTGCCAAGTTTAATGCGTATGCGACTTATAATTTTATCTTGGACGGCGCTCATTTGATTTATGTGCAGATAATATAATCGCACGTGGATGTTAAAAACAGAAATATCTTTTGAAAAGATTTACAAAAACTTGCACGACAGAGTTCAAACAATTAACAACAGCAAATTGTTTGCAGGTTTGATGATAGTGACGTTGAATATTGCATCTAAATTTGTCAATTTCAAATTGGGACCCACTGCTGAGAAATATCTTAAATACACATTTAGCAGACAAATATTGGTGTTTGCAATGACGTGGATGGGCACTCGTGACGTTATTATTGCCACTGTGTTTACACTTGTGTTTATTCTGTTTTTTGACTTCCTTTTTAATGAAGACAGTGCCTTCTGCATATTGCCACAACATATGCGTGAGTATTATCATAATTTAGAAAAAGAACAGCAAACTGTGGATGAAAAGGCATATGTGGAAGCGCTTGTGACCGTGGAAAAATATAAAAATCAACAAGGCAAGGACAATAATGTGAAACCAAACTCCTGATTATAATATTATTTTGTGAATAAAGAAGTGTCCTGATTTGGAGACCAATTGTCAAAAGGTTCTGTGACTGGTGCTGGTAAAAATCTTGATAATACAGGCATATGACGTATCATTGTGTTGGTGTTGGTGTCGGTAGACACATTATTGGTGGTTTTGGTGTCGGTGGTTTTGGTGTCGGTGGACACCTTCTGCGTCGTCGGCGTCTTCGGCGTCTTCGGCGCCTTGTCGGTGGTAGACACCTGTGGTGTCATAGATACCATAGTTTCAATAAACCCATCTGTTTGCTGATAATACATAACAACCAACAAACATACAACAGCACCAACCATTTTGTCATACGCAGTGTAAAAAACAATAATAATCAACAGTATTAATCTGCCTAAAACAGAGCGAAATGTTGCAGCAAATAATTTTTCATAATGCACATAAAATATTATCAACAATATTGGAATGAATTGTAATAAATAGAGATTCACAGACATATGGTATAATATGAAACAATAATTTGTTGCTATAATTTAGTATAAACAACCATAATGTCTATTGTATTAAGTGCAAGTCCGTGGAACAGTTCTGGAACCCGCAAACGTATTCCAAAACTCAATTCCAAAAAAACACTGAAGCAACCGGTTGAAGAACCAGAAGACATCACCGACGATAACAGCGAACATAATGACGGTCTGGGTCTGGAAAATTTCAAAGACACAATGGAAGACAACCTGACACGAAACAATCGTGTCAATGAGTTGTTGAACAAAATAACTGATGCAGGAGGCGGATTGGCGGATTATAAACCGACTTCACGACAATCTGTTGCTTTAGCGGATTTGATGCCATCCAAAGAATTGAAAGAAGGGTTCGCATCAAATGTTCGTCCCAATAGTGTTGGTGACAGTCACGTATCCAGTTATGAGCGGCTATATGACCCTGCACAATCATCTTTGTTGCGCGGCGAACAAAAACCGTATTATGCATCATCCCAACCACAAGGCCACGACAAACTTAATTACATCATTCGTATTTTAGAAGAACTGCAAATGGAAAAAACAAGCAACATCACAGAAGAACTTGTGTTATACTCATTTTTAGGTGTGTTTATGATATTTATTGTGGATTCATTTGCAAAAGCAGGCAAATATTATAGGTGAATATTATAACGACATTCTATGAGTGAAACCGAAGCAAAATCCATACCATTTTGGACAGAAAATCCCAATGTCTTATTACAAAGTGATTATGTTGGTGAATTATTTCCGGTTGAGAGCATGACATTTCATCAAAAACTGAATGCAATAACACGTTTGGTGTTAATTATGACTTTGTTCACATTTGTTTATTCAAAATCAATGACAATATTGTTGGTTGGAATGGTGTCAATCGCTTTCATATATTTCTTGTATAATTACAAGAAAACAGACGAAGAAGGATTTGCACTGTCGGAACCAGCATCCGATTTGGTGAAAAAGTCCGCGGAATTTAATGCGGATATGGTGTTTCAACGGCCTAATGCAAACAATCCATTGGGCAACGTGTTGGTAACAGATTATGTGCTCAATCCAAACAGAAAACCGGCGCCGCCTGCATTTAACGAAGAAGTAAACAAAGAGATAGTAAATGAAGCAAAAAAAATGGTGTTAAATAACAACAAGGGAAACAAAGATTTGACAGACAAACTGTTCACGGATTTAGGCGATGCATATGTTTTTGAACAATCGTTGCGGCCGTTTTATTCCACAGCAAGCACCACCATTCCCAATGACCAAACCTCTTTCTCAGAGTTTTGTTATGGTAGTATGGTGTCTTGCAAAGAAGGGAACGCATTTGCTTGTGTGAAAAATAATGCAACCAAGTATAACAACCATTGAGGGGAACTCGCCGTTCCCCTCTCACCCCATGCTTAAACCATCAAGGAATAACCTGCGGTCAAGGCGCCCATCGGGCGCCTTAGCGCCTGCGGCGCTCACTCCTTATGAACCTTCCCTTTTATTCAATTGTTTCATAAACAGTTGAGTCCATCGGAATCCTTCCCAAATAAACCTTCCCTTTTTATCACATCATTTAATAAAATACCCAATGGACAAGGCCACTGTAGATGAATACACAAATGGTTGTCCACCTTTGAAATGGATTGGCAACCTATCTTGCGATAAACAACCCTTCCCATAATTGGCTTTCGGCGATAAAACAGACTTTGTTTTACTGTTGTAAAACAAAGTTTCCCCATATATAATAAATATATATGTCAACTCTGCATTCATACACATTTAACGAAAGTTCTCGTCAACGTTCTGACAAACCCGATCAAACACAGTTTGTTCAACAAAGTGCAAAATACAGTAATCGTATGTTGGCCTCCTATTTTAGCGACAACGCCAGTAGCGATTACATTAATTTTGCAGTCTCTCATCCCGGTATTATGTTTTCTGGTTCCACTGGTGCCAGCAATGGTGTTGGCGCAGCCAACATTGACACAGACAGTATGCTTCGATTCAAATCTGACAATGCACGTGCTTTAGAAAAACTCTCACTTCAACAAAGACCTTATCTAACCATTCCATATTTGGGGCGTGGTTCTTGCGACGTCTCCATTGAAAGTCAATTGAAACAAGGTGTCTTTGTGGCTGACAAAAAAAGTGTTTCCACTATATCGGAACAGTCACATATTAATAATCAAATGTATCCCCTGATTGACAGTGTGCGTGACACCATAACCAATCCCAAATATTTGATACAAGAATCCGCTTTGGATGGATGGACACGCGGCGGTTCTGCGACTCGCAATCATTTGCCATCCGCATCCACATAAAAATCATATAAAACAACGGTCATACAGTTTTTTATGATTCATTTAGATTTGCCTTTGCCGCTCACATATACGGATGACCACACATATCGCGAACGAATATGTGATGTGTTTAATGTGCCTGAAGATGGTGATGATTTCAACTTTGATGAGTGTTTTATGCACATCAACAAAGAAACACAGGAAAACGCATTTTTTCAAAATGCTTTCAAAGTTGCTGCTGGGTTTATGATTTCCGAAGATGTATTAACCGGTATTTGCATTCTCTGTGCATATGATTATTTGGATGTATTTTATGCTGCATATGTGGCATTTATTAAGGGTGGGAAGTCGCCTGTGTTTTCTGAAAATAACAGTGCCGAAGCGGCTGCGCTTCACGCTAAAATTATGCGATAAAATTGAACCCTTTTTTTACAAGGGTGGTGATGGCAAAACAATTATCTAACAATTAAGTTAATCCCCGAAAATGTGCGGAAGAGCCCGTTCTACCACAAGACCATCAGATATTCGCAATATCTTAAACCGCGTATTAAACGTCGGTTCAGAAGCATCATTGACAAATGCTGCCGCCGACGTTGCTGTGAACAATGCTGAAAATCTCACTCCTGGTATGTCACTTTATGTTGCATATGTCAACAACAATAATGAAATTTGCGTGGATATGATGACCTGGGGTATCAAAGTGAGCAAAATGACCTTGTTCAACACCCGGTCAGAAGAATTAGTTAAAAAGCCAATGTTTGGCCGAATGCTCAAAGAAAATCGCGGAGTTGTGTTGCTGGATGGATTTTATGAATATGTGTCCAATGGAAAAGGAAAGTCAAAAACCAAATATATGATTACGCCTGCTGAAGGTGATTATTTTGCCATTCCGGTGTTGTTCAACAAAAAAGGGCGTTTTACTATATTGACGCAACCTCCTGTGTCTGATGTTTATCACAAAATTCACGACAGACAGCCGGTTATAATGTCTTATCCTCAACTTCATTGTTGGATTTGCGCCAAAGAACATTATGTTCAATACGATAATATAAAAAATATTGACAACGTTGTCAATACTTTTAAACTTGAGGTTGTGTCAAATTAATGTTTGTGTTTGTGTTTGTGTTTGTGTTTGTGGTTGTGTTTGTATGTTTTTTTTTCACCGTGTGCGTTTGGGCAATCAAAACAATTTGAATGACGTTGATTCATAAATTTGTTCAACATCATTGTGCAATGTGCATAACCCTTCAACCCCCACATATATTGTCGTGTCAAAGTGCGTCATATTTTTCACAATTATGTCCAAATATTTTTGAAATCCAACACCCAAATATAATCCCGTCTGCTTTAAATATTTATATGATTCGGGTGTTCTGATTGCTGCCAATATACCGCGAAACCTGTAAACATTTGTGTCAGCAATCTTTTCCAAATAACATCCGTCATAATATATTCCTTCAACCAAACCCAACCAATATCCGTGTTCCAGCAATTGTTGTCGTTCGCTTTTGGCAGCCATTATCTCCATATTATGCTGTGTTCTTATTTGTGAGTATACTGATGGATTGTGTTGATTTGCATAAATGTATGGCGAAATATCCACGCCTGCGTGCACTGCCTCCGACAAATGCACCCATTTCGCATACGATGAATCCGCGTGTTCCAAACAAGATTTCCAATATAGCGCTGGATTGGTAAATTTAATGTTGGCCATATGCCATATCATCATTGCATAAGATACCGAATGTGATTTGCAAAACCCATATTCAGTCAGTCGGGCAATAATATCAACGTGTTTTTCCATATGTGCAATCAATTGGTCTCTATTGTTGTTTGGATAATTTGCAACTATTTGTTTCAAAAATGTTTCAATGGTGTCCGCATCGCCTTTTGACATTTTGCGTCTTATGCAATCGGCCTCTCCAATATCAACACGCATAATATTTGATATGTAGATTAATACGTCGTCATCAAACACAATGGAATTGCTGTTGAATGTGGTCGTATCAGAGTCGCGAGCCACTTTTGCCATTGGTCGGACAATTGCAAAACACCACGCCAATTCTTCTATGTTGGTTGGTTTGTATCGGATAAAAGCCCGTTTCATCAACACGGATTCCGCCAATACCAATCCCATATTATTTCCTTTGTGAAATATTTGTTCATACAATAAAGGGTTGTCGCCTATATTGTTGAAATCCGCATTTGTAAATAATGGACAACATTCGTGTATGATGGCCAAACTCCGACTTGATAATATGTCTATTTTGAATGATTTGTTGCGTGAAATGTCGTGTTTGTCGTCGGTGGTCACGTTGATTAAGTTGTCGGTGTTAAGATTATTGTTGTATCCAAATACAACACCACCCACGTGTTTCATTGTTGTGCGATGTGTATCCAATAATTCTTGTTTGTATGATTCCAGTTGATTTTTCTGTGTTGACGACAAACTGGAAATGCATACTTTTAATTCTTTATTGTTCATTTGTTTTGTGAAACCGAGCATACGAATTCCTTCTCTGACTGCAGAACGCTCTTTCCAATTTATGTTGCTGCTGATTCGTGACATTTCAGACCCCCATTTATTATGCATTTCCATAAATATTTTGTCACGTTTATAGTAAGGAAAGTCAAAATCAATGTCCGGCAAGGTGTCGCGTTTATTATGCATAAATCTTTCAAAGAATATGTTGTATTTGACAGGGTCAACGTGTGATAATCCCAGCAAATAACATATTAAAGATGAACCGCACGAACCTCTTGTGATATAAATGGTATCTTTGCTTAATTGTTGAATCCGCATTGCATAATCAATATATGGAAACACGCATTTGCTGTCCAACAATGCTATTTCGGTGTTTATGCGATTGATGTATTCAGGTGTTTGCGGATATGTTCTCACAAAATATTGGCGAATGTTTGATGCATTGAGTGTTGCTACTGATACTGATTTTGGCACTTGTGTTGCTTCAATATCCACTGATATATTCATAAGTTCCACATTGGCCACTCTGATTTTTTGAGACACAATATGCCAATCGTCTGATTTATTTGTGTATTTCAACAACCGGTCACAACATTCAACCACATTTGATGCATATGCATCAAATATCCATCCACACGTTTTGTTTTCAGATTTGCGCAATACACGACCCAAGCATTGCACAAACAATTTTTGCTCACGTTCTATTACGCCATCCAAAAACACGCAACCATCCAAATATTGAAAGTCACTTGCTTCTCTGTTTTTGTTTGCACAAAACAAAAACGCATTGTTTCTGGCATTATTGAACATATTTACAACATTTTGGTTGCTGTTTCGCGAATGGTCTTGATAAGTATGAACAGATTTCCAACACGGATTTGCATCCGCATAAGCAAGCCATTCATCAAACATTTTTTCACAATTGGCAATAGTTCCGCACCATAATACAAGTTTATTATTGGAATGTTCGCGATTTAACAACTCGCATATAACTTCAAATAATGTGCTGCAATGGGTGTCACACAGTGTGTATATGGTCGGTTTGCATATTACGCCGTCTTTCAATGCGTCAATCATATCATATTTAATACGCAATTTATTGAAAGGATACGCCCAATTAGGTGTGGCAGATAGTCCAATGCATTTTGTGTTTCGTGAATATTCCAATAACCATTTGTAAAACAATTGACTTGAGTTATTGGATGCAGTATGACATTCGTCGTGAATTACAAGCCCAATAGGAATCATAAGTTTTTGATAGGAGGTTAAATAGGCTCTGTTGATGACAATAAGTTGGGTATATTTCCATATTTTATATGTTGAATTTGCAGAATCAATCCAATCAGGCGATTTGTTTTGCACGCAGTTGACAATTTTCAGCGATTTTGGGAATTTATATTTTCCATTGGAAAATTGTTGATTTAATGCATTTTTATATTCACAGATCCACAGTATATTTTGCGTGGGATACTTGCGATGATATTCTGACACCAGTTCATAGCCAATCAGCGATTTTCCAGTTCCTGTGGCATAATGAATTACCGACGATTCAAAATCCGACGCCAATACGCTGTCTATGGCGCGTGTTTGGTGTGGATATAGTGTAAATGTTGACATAGTTTTACATAAGATTGTTGCATATTCATTTATTAATGTCAAACAAATTCAATTTTCTGTCTATATATAAAATAATGACGGATACTCGCAAAAAAACAAACAGAGGCGATTACGATAAAGAACAAGAACAAAGTATGCGCATATTTGGATATTATGGAGACCAAAAACAATATTATGGCAAGCCGGACACCACATATTTGCCTGGAAATGGGATTGCAAACATACGCTTATGTGCGTGCGATTTAGCAAATAATTCAATAGACATTGAAAGTATGTTGCGCGGAACTGGAAGTCAAAATATGGTAAGTCCACAAGCGCCTATTGTGCCCGATTTTAAATATATAAAGTCGGCAAACATATATGAAAAAGAGGTTTATATTCCTGAACCACTTGCCGTCCGGGGAGCGCAGCGACCCTTGTTTAAATAAGAGGGGGTCTCTGCTTTTGACAGAAATGAAATCGTTCAGTTATATAATAATATATTAATAATATTAGTATATAATGTTTGGTGGTTGCGATCCAAAAACAAATGGAGAATATGATTTTTTTATGAAAATTAAAGATAATATAAATTGTATATTTGATGTTGGATGCAGGTCAGATAGTGAATTTGTCAATTTCACTGGAGAAGTTCATTATTTTGACCCAGTAAATCAGTTTATAGAAGAATTAAAAAAACATCCAAACACTAACAAAACCAGTTATTTCAACAATTTTGGTTTAGGAGAAGATAATAAACAAATTTACTATTATCCAAAATATCAATCATTTTATGACAGAGTAAATAGTTGCTATTATAGCGATGCTGCCAACAAAATGTTATTAAATATAAAAACAGGAAAAGATTATGTTATTGAAAATAACATTAAAAGTATAGATTTTCTGAAAATAGACACAGAAGGATATGAATTAAACGTTTTACAAGGTTTTGATGAGTATTTGGAAAATGTAAAAATAATACAATTTGAGTATGGCGGAACATTTTTGGATAATAACATAAAATTAATTGATGTGATAAAATATTTGGAACAAAAAGGTTTTTATAAATTTTCATATATAACGAGTTATGGCACTGAACTTATCAAAGATTTTACGGATCATTATCGGTATTGCAATATAGTTTGTATTAATAACAATAGTGATTATGTTCCATATTAATTTATTACCACGTGTGGTAATAAATTTATACAAGTTCTCCAGGCAGACCGAAGGTTGTTGCCTGGAGAATAATGGTTAACCAGAAAATATGCGATATTATTTGACCCTGCGTGTCCACTGGGTTGACCCTTTGTTTTTTCCATAATTTTTGAACGTTTGCGATTCACTTGGTTTTCGAACTTTTAATCCGGATTTTTTCAATACCATACACACCGGGTCTTCCGTGACGGGGTCTTCTGCAACAGGGTCTGCAACAGGGTTTGTAACGGAGTTTGTGACCGGGTCTTCTGCTGCAACAGGGTCTTCTGCAACAGGGTCTGCAGGTTGTTTCAAAAAGTCCATTATTTTTTGATACATATTGTCACGTGGTTTCAGTTCACCACTAAATGCGGTGATATATGTTTGTGTATATTCATTTAACAAATTTATTGTGCCATTTTCATCAACCTCTATGGGAATGGTTAAATGCGCATTCACAATTCGCTTCATTACTATTAGATATATAGTTCGTCAAAGCATTTTGACGAATTATATATTATTATACAAACACGTATGGCAAATCACCACGCAGAAAAAGCAAAACAACTTATGCAAACAAAAGGCCGATTTGAATTTTTAGACTCACTAACATCCTTCTTTGGATACAGCATTATACAAAATAAAATTAACAAAGCAATACAGTTATACACTGCTGCAATATCGGATTATTATGCAACCCGCGACTACAACAATGTTGTGGAATGTTACAAAGAAATTGCACATTTGCAGGCCAAACCTGTATTGGCATTGGAAACCCTGAAATCCGCATTGGATGTTGCCATCATACATAATTGGGAATTGGCAGGTGAATTGGCAGAAAGTGTTGTTGCGCGTCACACATATTTGAATAATCCAAGCATATTATTGCGATTTTATGAGGTTTGTGCGGATTGGTATTATCAACAGACCTTGTTTAGAGAATGTGTATTAGTATTGACACAATTATTGATGATACATCAATCCAGTCCTCATCTTTGTGAGCCCATTTATGAAAACATCATATTTATATATTTGACAAAACTAAACAGACCAAATTTAGCATTAACATATATGGATGGGTTGTTGCGATTGTCTTGCATTGCGGCTGACAAACATAATTTTTACACCAAGTTTTACAGCGCCAGTCCTGAAACTTTGTCTGGGTTGCTGTCCAAACTAAAATATATCCCAATAATACAAATTGACAATTAATGCAAAAGGAAAAAATTTATTATGCTGTGCGACAATGTGATATGAATGGTGATAAATATAAATGGTCAAACGCAACACACGCATTGGCAAGTGATACACCCGAATCCACATATGGAAGTTTGTCCCCAATAGAGGCAGCCAAAATATGGAAAAAACACTCGCCATTGGTTGTCACATTTTGTTTTAAATTATGCGACAATAAACCTTTGTTGGGTGGTGACAATATATATTATTTTGAACAAGGTGGATTGGGGTGGTGTGCATTGTTGAACAAATCATACAATGAACTTCAGTCTGGCGGTGTAAACTTAATCCCACTTTCAAAAGATGTGTTGGCAAAAATAAAACAGGAATTGTCATTATCAACAACTGCTTTGAGTTCGGTTGCAAATGCAGCATTGTCTGCAAAAGATATTGCTGGTAATACAATCGCTACTGCGGCCAGAGGTGTTGCAACCGCAGCGTTATCTGCAAAGGATATTGCTGGAAATACAATTGCTACTGCGGCCAGAGGTGTTGGAACAGCGGCGTTATCTGCAAAAGATATTGCTGGTAATACAATTGCTACTGCGGCCAGAGGTGTTGCAACCGCAGCGTTATCTGCAAAGGATATTGCTGGAAATACAATTGCTACTGCGGCCAGAGGTGTT
>JACCDP011283092.1_pt1 | contig 30037 bp, 26 predicted proteins | sample 7445841 | NCBI WGS metagenome assembly JACCDP01 (sample SAMN15323441, study PRJNA562643) | freshwater metagenome | isolation source: river surface water | place: USA:Blue River Watershed | collected 2017-08-17 | reverse complement strand
TTAATGCTGTGCACCGAGGGATGTTGGCTCGTGCCACAAGTCCCTAATTTAGCCTAAGCATTCAGAACAGGAGTCTAACTATGCCTAACCTCGCCCAAGAACTGATTTTCAATGCGGAATCCGGCCGTCCTTTCAGCACGTTGCAGGTTTCCCGTTTTTCCCCGACGGAAATCCGCGAGGCGATTCAGGCATTGATGGGCGAAGACCGTGACGCACTGGCGTATGCGCTGGGCGATGCCGGTCTGGCCTTGTATCCGGAGAGTGAAGACATCATGGCCATCACCAGCCTGCTGGCGGTAGTGCGTGAAGACTGGCCTCAGGCCGTTGATCTGCTCAGGCAGCTGATGGAGATACAGGGCGATAAAGCCACCGTATTTACCCATTCGATGCTGATTCGCTCGCTGCGCTGCAATCTCGATCTGGCCGAAGCCTTCGAGGCGGCCGGTGTCGCGCTGGCCCTGTTCCCGGATCACCCCGAACTGCTGAAAGAGTATGACGCGCTGGCCGAGGCTCTGGGCCTGGGTGCTGTTCAGCGTTAATGAATGATTAAGGATTCATCCAGTTTGACAGCGGCAAAGCCCTGCCGGATATCCGACAGAAATTGCCGCCCCGGGTCTGCCGGGAAAACAAGCAAGCAAGAATAAATCATAACTAATTGAATTAATTGAAGTTTTTGTTCTGGCACGGTAGTTGCTAAGTTGTGGATAACGCGGGCGCATAGCCCACACCAGATCAGGCAGCACAAAGACGCCGGAAGGAGAAACCGAGCATGGCAGTCATCAACACCAATGTGAAAGCGCTGTTTACTCAGTCAGCGCTACAGCGCACGGAAGGGACAATGTCCAAGGCAATGGCGCAGCTGTCGACAGGCAAGCGGATCAACACCGCGGGCGACGACGCTGCCGGCCTGGCCATCGCCACCCGGATGACCCACCAGATCCGAAGCCTGAATCAGGCGATCCGGAATGCGGGGGATGCCATCTCGCTGATCCAGACGGCCGAAGGTGCGACTAACGAGATCACTGACATGATGCAGCGCATGCGGGAGCTGGCGGTGCAGGCGGTCAACGACACCAACGACAATGCGCAGCGCAGCTATCTGGATCTGGAGTTCCAGCAGCTCAAGGCCGAGATCGTTCATATTGCCGAGTCCACCGAATGGAACGGATTCCCGTTGTTAAGCGGTGAGGCCGGCGAGCGGATTGGCGAAATGCCGGTCTATAAAACGACCTCGGTCAGTCAGCTCTCGCAAGTGTTCCTCAATCCGACGACGGTTCGCACCTTGTCGGGCAGTGATGCGGGCGAGATCCAGACGCTGAGTTTCTCTGGCACGCCGATGGCGGGCACGATCCGGGTCGCCGGCGTGACGGTCAATATCACCGAGGCTGATGCGGCATCGACCACGACGTTTGCCACGAAGATCAAATCAGCGCTTGAAGCCGATCCCAGTTTCGATCCGACGACCTCGGGACGCACAATCACCCAGTCCGGTGGTGATCTGACGATCACTTATGCAGCCAGCGATGGCGACATCGCTGATATCGAAGTCTACGACAGCGGTACCGGCGTTAGCTCCAGTGTGACCTCGGCTGTTCGCACTGCCGTGACAGACACGGCAGAAGACTTTGCCTCGAATGGCGCTTTTCTCAAGTCGGGCACGCTGAGCTTCAGCGTCTCGGCAGCAGGCGCCGTCACGGCGAATTTCAAGAGCGTCGACAACCGGGTCTACACGCTGACAGGTGAGCTCAATGCGAGCACCGGCCAGGTCACGTTCAAGAGCACCGAAGGTCAGAACCGCCACATCATCTCCGGCGATCTGACGTACACGATGAAAGATTCGGCCGGCAATGCGCTCGACATCACGAACCGCGCCCTCGGGCTGTCGGTATCGATCGAGGGCGGTGTTCCGGCATTGCGCGCGGGCGACCTGCGTATCAATGGCATTGACATCGGCGCCACCTATGCATCCGACGATCCGTATTCGCCCGTGAATAACGCCGCCGGCAGCGCGATCGCCAAGGCAGCGGCGATCAACCGCGCGGCGACCGCGATGGGTACCAACAACGGCGAGTCTCAGACCCTGACCTTCACCGGCGTGCCGAAACCCGGCACCATCGTGGTTGGCGGCGTCAGCGTGCAGATCACCGCCAACGAGAATACCTCCGCACTGGCGACGGCAAAGATTTTTGCCACGCTCAAGGCGAGCACCCAATTTGGTCCGACCAGTAACCGTACGCTCACTTACGCCCCCGGTGGCTCGACCATCAAGGTTGACTTCCCGCCGAGCGAGCGCGATGTGCCCAGCACGCCGATCGTTCCGGGCACTACGGGCATTGAACCCATTGTCGATATCGTTCAGGAGTTTGGCACGCAGCGTCCCGGCACGGGCGTGTTTGCCAAGGTCAATGAAAACGTGTTCACCGGTCGTTCGATGAAGGCCGATTCGGTGGTCTCGGGTGTCGTATTCATCAACGGCTACGCGTCGGCCGACATCACGACCGTGCTGAACAACACCCGCGCCACGCGCCAGACGGTCGTGGATGCGATCAACGCCATCACTGCCAAGACCGGCGTGAAGGCGATCGACACCGGCTATGACTCCAAGGGCATTACCCTGGTGGCCAACGACGGCCGCAATATCGAGGTTCGCTTCGAGACCGAGGCCGCTGCCTCCGTGTTCGGCGAGCGCGTCGGTTTGCGCGAAGGCGTCCACACGGGTACCTATTCGCTGGAGTCGAAGATCGAGGCACCCATCGTCATTTCGTCAGCCACGACAGGCGAAATCCGCCGTACCGGTCTGATTGAAGGCAATTTCACGAAGAACCAGTCGGTCTTCAACACGAACACGCGTGACACCGTGGATGCGCCGGTAGCGCAGACGGAGGCCCTGGTCATCAAAGGGCCGATCAGCGGCACTGAAAAATATTCGGTGACGATCAACGGTACGACATTTACGACGTCGAACACGACCGATCCGCAGTCCATCCGCGATGAGCTGGTCAGCCTGATCAATGCCAAGACCACACTGGGTGTTACTGCATCCGCCGGCCGTGGCGTCAATGAGGTGCAGCTGACGGCCAATGTGGCCGGCACGCCGTACACGCTGACATCGCAGGGCGACGACGACAACACGGGCACGATCACGCAGATCACGCTCAAACCGAACCAGCCGGCCAAATCCAAGCCGCTGAATGTTGACGACCTGGTCATCAATGGCGTGAAGATCCGCGCCACGACCACGGCCGACGACGAGAAATCGAATATTGCCGCTGCCAGCAGCGACCGCAGCGCCAGTGCGATCGCGATCGCCGCGGCGATCAATGCGTCCAGCAGCGAGACAGGCGTGCGCGCGCTGGCGAACCCGATCGTCAGCAAGGGACTGAACACCGTCACTTCGCTGCCGGAGACAACGCCGGCAGGCACGACCTACAACCTGTATATCAACGGCACCACCGTGCCGGTCGTGATGGTCAAGGACGAGACAGCAACGACCCGCCGCGAGAAAGTCGTCGCAGCGATCAACGCCCGCACCGGTCAGCATGGCATCACGGCGGCTGACAACGGCAGCGGCGTGACCCTGACATCGGATGGTCGCAATGTCTCGATCTGGTTTGACTCGAACCAGAAAGACCTGACCGCCGCCAGCTTCGGCCTCGACAAGGGCGGTGCAGTCGCCCAGCGCTCGCGCATTGCCGTCAGCGGTGCCGATGGCTCGACCGGATCGGTGACCATCAATGGCAAGGAAATCACGTTCACGACGGGTTCTGCGGCGTCGATGGCCGCCGAGATATCGTCAGCGATCGCTGATGAGAACAACAACGCCGATTCCAAGCTGAAGAACATCAAGGTTGTGCTGAACGGCGACGCGATTGACATCGTCTCGGCCGTGCCGGGTTCGCCTTTCACGATGACCGGTGCCAAGGTATCGCCAAGCAGCTCTTCGGCGACATTGACACTGTCGACCGTGACCGAGAACGGCTACGGCAACAGTGACGTGACGGGTATCCCCGACGCGACCGCGACCACAACCAGCGCCCGCACGCTTTACAGCACCGTGCGTCTGATTTCTGATCCGGCCTTGCTGCCCAAGCTGCCGTCGCCCGCAGGCGCCCCGCCTTCGGACCAGATGGACAAGCTGCGTGCGACCGGTCATCCGTTCAAGATCACGGTGGGTGACAAGGGCTATAGCGTCGATGGCAACTTTGCCGCACTGGGCTTCGAGGAGGGCACTTTTGGCGGCCGTTCCAGCGAAGAGATGGATCCGCCGAAAGTCGGTCGTCTGGCCTTCCAGGTCGGCGCCTCCGAGAATCAATTCATCACGATTGATCTGGCCGACTTTGGCAAGAAGGGCTCGATCACCAGCGGCATCACCGGCGATATTGACCTCAACGTCGAAGACCGCCGTGTGCGCATCAACACGCGAGAGGGCGCGTCCGCCGTGCTCACGCTGCTCGATGATGCGATGGACAAGATCAATGCGACCCGCGCGACCATGGGTGCGGTAATGAATCGCATGGAGCACGTGATCAACAACCTGTCGAACGTCACGACCAACCTGTCGGCGTCTCGCAGCCAGATTGAAGACGCCGACTACGCCAAAGCATCGACGGAACTGGCCAAGGCGCAGATCATGCAGCAGGCTGCCACCGCCGTGCTCGCGCAGGCAAACACCAGCCAGCAGACGGTATTGAAGCTGCTGCAAGGCTAAGCGGAGCGGGCTGAGGGGAGATTTTCCCCGCACCCGTCTGCTGTGACAAAATAAGATCTGAGGGAGCATTTATCCTGAGGTCGACATGGAACAGAATCCGAACAGACGCCGCCCGGTGGCGCGGATGCTTCGCATTGCGCTGATCGCGCTGGGCTTGCTGTTGCTGACAGTGCTGCTGCATCCGCAGCGCATGCTGCCGCCCGACATGACGCTGGGAGAATTCTTCCAGGCGACGCTGGGTGTGCTGATGCTCTCGGGCGTGCTGGCTGCCGTGGTATTCCGGGCCTGGAACGACTATCAGCGCAAGCTGCGCGAAAAGAACCGGTCCAAAGAATGAGTCCTGACAAACACCCCGCCGACGGAGCGCCGAACTGCTGGCAGTGCCGGCATTTCTCGGTCAGTTGGGATCCCCATTTTCCTTACCTTTGCCGGCTGATGGGCTTCAAGAGCCGCATCGTGCCCTCCATTGAGGTGCTGCGCGCCGACGGGCAGCGCTGCCGCGGTTTCCTTCCCAAGCCAGTGCCGGGCGCTGCTCAGCAGGCCCCTTCCCGAAGCGTTGCGCGCTAAGACCATGAAACGATCGGTCCTCGTCCTGATCCTGATCAGCCTGTGCGGACTGGCCCGTGCCGATTTCAATGCCGCGATGCGCGCCATCGAACGCGCCCATTATCCGACCGCCGAGAGAGCGCTGCGCAAGCCCGCCGCCAGCGGCGATGCCCGGGCCCAGAACAACCTCGGCTACCTGTACGAGCATGGCCTGGGCGTTGCGCAAAGCTATGAGCAGGCCTTGATCTGGTACCGCAAGGCCTCGGAGGCCGGTCTGCCGGAAGCGAAATACAACCTCGCCACCTTGTATCACTACGGGCGGGGCGTCCCGCGCAGTCTGGAGATTGCGCTCCCGTTATTTACTGCCGCCGCGCAGGCAGGCTACGCCGATGCCGAGTACATGGTGGGCGAGTACCACCGCGCCGGACTGGGCGGGCAGGGCCGCGATGGCGCGCTCGCGCTGTCCTGGTTTCTCCGCGCGGCCCGCAAAGGACATCCCGGCGCACAGCTGATGGCTGCGTCCATTTATTTTTCGGGTGAAGGCTGGCGTGCCGAGCCGCAGAAAGCCCTGATCTGGGCTGAACTGGCGAGAATGAACGGCGAACCGCAGGCGGGTCAGATAGCCACTCGGGCGGGCAAGGGCATGGCCGCCGGGCAGCTGCAGGTGGCGATCCAGCAGGCGGATTTGTGCCTGAAGACCGGCTACAAGGATTGCCCGGAATAAGCGTTGTTCTTGGCAGATGAGCGCCTGTTTGCCCGTCAGACGAACTCTACCAGCGAGGAGTACTCGGCCAGCACACGATCTGCAGTCAGCAAGCGCATCTGCTCCGTTTCTGCCTGCGCTACCAGCATCCGGTCGAACGGATCTTTGTGCAGGTAGGGCAGGGAAGAGAGCCGAATGATATGCCGCATTGACAACGGCAGCGGTACGAACTGGTTTACCGCCAGCTGATCGACCAGCTGTTCCAGATCGAGATTGAGCCGTCCAATAGATACTTTGATACTCAACTCCCAGAAGGACGCACTGCTGACATACACGCTGTCGGCAGTGGAGATCAGGTCCTCAGCGGCGTTGGAGAGTCTGGGAGATTTCGCGAGCCACCACAGATAGATGTGGGTATCAAGCAGCAGACGCATTACTTTCCCTCGAACGCATCGAGAATGTCGTCAGGCAAGGGCGCATCGAAGTCCTCGCTGATGATCAACTGGCCTTCGAGGCTTCCCGGGCGGCGATGAGGGCGTGCCGGTCCAATAGACACCAGCCTGACCACCGGTTTGCCGGCACGGGCAATGATGACGTCTTCGCCGCGTTCGGCCGCCTCAATGAGCTTGGAGAGCTGAGTTTTTGCTTGATGAATGTTGATGGGTTCCATGATTGGAGGGATGGGTAGAATTAAGGTTAGCTAAGTCTAGCTAAATTATTCGAGGATTCCAATATTGAAAATTGGCAATAACTCGAAGTGTGAATTCCTGAGGAGGAAACAAGCTCTGTCGGCTTTCCGTCTGCCGGCAAAGCGGATGACGTTTTCCTCCCCCCGGCAAAGCTCTGCCGTTCCGACATCCCCCCGTAAAACCCGCATGTTTCCTCACTAAAACGGCTGGCACAGGGATTGCTATAAAGCAAGCGTCCATTGTTTTCATAGGCAATCAAAGTGACAGCTCTGACAGAAACTTCGCACCCGGCCCTGTGGCTGGACCCCAAGTCGGCCGTAGGTTCGGTCGAGCGCGAGCATTTGCAGCAGGCGGGGCTTCAGCTGCTGCCGGTGACTACGCTGGCAGACCTCAAGCAAGGTCTGGCGCGCGCGCGTCTGGTGGTGATCCGCCTGATGGGGGATACCGGCTTGCTGGAGGAAGTGCGCAAGCTGACCCAGGCCTTCGGCCATGCGATTCCCGTACTTTGCCGCGTCGAGCGCAATCAGTTCGAGCTTGGCATCGAGGCCATGCGTCGCGGCGCCTACCATGTGCTCTCGGATGAGGACTGGTCGGTCGACAGCTGGCGCAATGCACTCGCGCTCGCGCCCACACGCAATGAGGTCCCGAAGAACAGTCCCCAGACATTTGTGTTCGTCGATCCCGTCAGCCAGCATCTGCTGGAACTGGCGCGTCGCGTTGCACAGACTCAGGTGTCAGCGCTGATCGTTGGCCCGACCGGCGCGGGTAAAGATGTGCTCGCACGCGTGCTGCATGATGCGTCGCCGCGTCGCAGCGGTCCCTTCGTTGCGATGAACTGCGCAGCGCTGCCCGAAAACCTGATTGAAGACATGCTGTTCGGTCACGAGAAGGGCGCATTCACCGGCGCACTCAAAGAACATCGCGGCCTGTTCGAGCAGGCGCAGGGCGGCACCATCTTCCTTGATGAAATCGCCGAGATGCCTTATCACCTGCAGACCAAGCTGTTGCGCGTACTGCAGGAGCGCAAGATCACTCGCCTGGGTGGCAATGCGCCGATCGAGCTCGATGTGCGGCTGGTCGCCGCGACCAACAAAGACCTGCGCGAGGCAATCGCCAATCGCGAATTCCGTGAAGATCTGTATTTCCGCATCAGCGCTTTCAAGCTGAGCGTGATGCCTCTGCGTGATCGTCCGGGCGACATTCTGCCGCTGGTGAATCAGTTTTTATCTAACTATGGCCCATCAGACCGACAAGTCCGCCTCTCGCCACGTGCGACCGAGCTGATGCAGAGTTACAGCTGGCCCGGCAATGTGCGAGAGCTGCAAAACGTCGTGCAGCGCGCGCTGGTGCTCTGTAATGGCGACACCATCGATGAATCGGATCTGATGTTTGACGAATGGGAAGCCCAAGGTACCGATGTCGCGGCAGAGCCCGTCGCACCTGCCGCACTGACAAATGAAACGCCCGCGATGAACACCGCTGATTCCGGCGCATTGTCTGCAGCGGTCAAGAGCAGCGAGTATCAGGCCATCATGGCCGCGATCAAATCCAGCAATAACCGCTCGGAAGCTGCAAAGAAGCTGGGCATCAGCCCGCGCTCGCTGCGCTACAAGATGGCGCAATTCCGTGAGCGCGGCCTGCCGACGCTGGCTTCGGTGTAAACAAAAGGAGTCACGGACATGGTCGACCGGATCAATAGCCAGGCCAACATCGATTCCATGCTGGCGGCGCTTCGCCAGTATCAGGTGGATGCCGCTGGCAAGAACACGCCTCAGGTGCTCACGACACCGACGCCCGAGATCGGCAAGCCAAGCTTTGGCGATGCGATCAAGACGGCGGTTGTCCAGACCAATGAAGTGCAGCAGTACGCGAGCAGCCTGCGTGAAGCCTATGACCGGGGCGAGGATGTTCCTCTGACCGATGTCGTGCTGGCGATGCAGAAATCCTCGCTGGCCTTTGAAGCGACCCTGCAGATACGCAACAAGGTGCTCAAGGCGTACGAAGATATCTTGAACATGCCGGTGTAAAGAACCGATCCGACCGACACACTGTAACGATCACCGCCAACCTCGAGAGAGCAGAACATGGCCGAAGCAACAATGAATGGAGGCATGCCTCCGCAACTGCCCACGGGACAGCCCGCAGCCGCCAATGGCGCTGCCGCTGCAGGATTGCCCATGGCCAGCGGCGCACAGAACCCCGGAGCCTTGCCCGGCGCGGTGAGTGGCGTCTCTGGCGGGCTCGCACAGTTCAAGGGCTGGGCCGATGGCTTGCTCAAGCAGCCTGCTGTGCGCCGCGCGTTGCCTGCGATTGCGATACTGATCGTGCTGATGATCGCCGCCATGTCGTTTCAGTTCAGCCAGACCACGCCGTATCGTCCGATCATGCCCGGCATGACCGAGAACGACAAACAGGCGGCACTGGAGGCACTCAAGGCCGCAGACTTCAAACCCAAAATCGATACCAGCAGCGGTCAGATCACCGTGCCCGAGGGGCGTTATCACGAGGCGCGTATTTTTCTGGCCGGTCAGGGCATTCCGAAAGAAGCCCAGCCCATCGGCATGGAGTCGCTGAAAGACAAGTCGTCGATGACGACCTCGCAGTTCATGGAGCAGGTGCAGTACAACACCGCGATCGAACAGGAACTCGCGCGCAGCATCATGCAGATTTCCACCATCAAGGCCGCTCGTGTGCATCTGGCGCTGCCCAAGCAGAGCGTGTTCGTGCGCGAGCGCGCAACGCCCAAGGCCTCGGTGGTCGTGACGCCTCATTCGGGCCGAGGCGTGACTACGCCGCAGGTCAAGGCGATTGTGCATCTGGTGTCGTCCAGCGTGCCGTATCTCGCACCGAATAATGTGTCCGTGGTCGATGACCAGGGCAATCTGATGACCGATGAAAATCCTGTCGATGCAACGATGGGCCTGACCATCGCGCAGATGCAGCACAAGCAGCGCACCGAAGAGTCATATCGCAACCGGGTAACTGAACTGCTGGCACCCGTCGTGGGCGAGGCCTCGGTCAAGGCTGAGGTCAACCTGACGCTGGATTACACCACCGTCGAGACGACAACCGAAGATTTCGACAACAAGGACAAGGGCGTCAAGCCGCGTTCCGAGGCACTGACCACCGAGCGCAAGTACAAGATCGATCCGGAAGGTATTCCCGGCGCGATGTCGAATGCGCCGCCGCCGGATGCCGACCTGACGACCGATACCAACACCAACGAGAAGAAGCCGATCAACAACGAGATCGTCACCACGCGTGCAACGCGTAACTTCGAGATGGACCGTTCGGTGCGTCATGTGAAAAATTCACTGGGCACGATCGAGCGCCTGACCGTTGCGGTCGTGGTCGCCGAGCGTCCTGCGCCGCAATACACGGCGGATGGCAAGCCGGTGCCTCCTGGTTCGCCGACGACGATTCCTTACACGCAGCAAGAGCTTGACCGCATGCTGCAGCTGGTGCGCAGCGCCGTGGGTTATAACGAAGCACGCGGCGACGTCGTGACCGTGGCACCTGCACGTTTTGAGACACTGGCTCCCGAGCCACCCAAGCCCTGGTGGGCGGATGCCGATTTGCAGAACTTCATTAAAATCGGCGTGGCTGCACTCGTGATCATCGTGTTCCTGCTGGCTGTGGTCCGTCCGATGGTCAAAGGCCCGACGATCAACCAGATCCTGCCGCCGCACGGCCCGACCGCCGAAGACGTCAAGCGTGCCGAAGAAGACAAGCTGGCCGAGATTGCCAAAGCGGTCGACGAAGCCAGGTTGGCCGAAGCAGCCCGGATTGGCGAAGAGCTCAGGCTCGCCGAGGAAGTCAGACTGGCCGAAGAGGCTGCGGTGGCAGAAGCGGCTGCCGAAGAGGAAAGACTGGCCGAGGAAGCTGCTGCTGAAGAAACACGTTTGGCCGAGGAAGCCGCTGCCGAAGAAGCGCGCTTGGCCGAGGAAGCCGCTGCCGAGGAAGAGCGTCTGGCCGAAGAACAAGCGGCCGAAGAGGCAAGGCTGGCCGAAGAAGAGGCGGCTGACGAGGACGGAGAAGGTGAAGAGGAAGAGCTGGCCGAGGGTGAGTTCGAACTGGAAGAGGGCGAGAGCCTCGATGAACTGCGTGCCCGCATGCAGGCGATGAAGCCGAAGAAGCCGACCTTCACCGCCGACATGCTCGATACAGCGAACAGCTATGATGACAAAGTGGCGCTGATCCGGATGCTGGTGTCGCAGGAATCAGGCAGGGTGGCCCTGGTGCTGAAGAACATGGTCAGGTCGTAATCGGACCGGATCCGCAAACACAAACTACAGGAAAGAACATGGCAGAAGAAACCAAGGTCGCGGCAGCCAAAAGCGCCGACAGCAAAGCCGTCGCAGCAAAGACTGCCCCCGCAAAAGCCGCTCCTGCGAAAGCCGCCGCGCCCAAAGCGCCGCCCGCCGATGCTGAGGAAGGGCAGGATCTTGAAGAGATGAAGAAGAAGTTCAAGCCCAAGAAAAAAGTCACGCTGCCGACCGAGATGCTGAGCGATGCCAAGAGCTACGATGACAAGCTGATCCTGGTAAAAATGCTGACCGAAAAAGAGCGTAACCGCATGATCCTGATCATCAAGAATCTGCTGAAAGATGGTCTGGCGCCGACGAAGAAATAAGGCGCGCGAGTACAGCAAAATATTCGCACCACGCACATGACGACGCAGCAAAGACCATTATTCACGAAGCACAATGCAGCATTACAGGCAACAGAGGTAACCCATGGCAGACAATGACGGCGCAGTAGTCATGACAGACGAGCTCAGACGAGAGCTTTCCGAGATCACGAACGTGCAGCGCGCAGCGGTGCTGATGCTCCTGCTCGGCGAAGATCTTGCGTCCAACATCATCAGCTATCTGGACCCGAAAGAGGTGCAGGAGCTGGGTGCGGCGATGGTGTCGGTCGCCGACATGTCGCAAGAGGCGGTGAACGTCGTGCTCGACCAGTTCGTCGACATGTTGAAGCGCCAGACCAGCCTGTCACTGGGCACGACCGAGTATGTCGAGACCGTGCTCAAGCGCGCGCTGGGCCCGGACAAGGCAGCCTCGGTGCTGGCCCGTATCATGCCCAACCGCGCCAGCCGTGGTCTGGAGATATTGCAATGGATGGATGCCCGCGCAATCGCCGAGATGATCCGTGGCGAACATCCGCAGGTGACTGCCATCATCCTGTCGGTACTGGAATCTGAAGTCGCTGCCGATGTGCTCGCTTTCCTGCCGGAAGAGTCGCGTCCCGAGGTGATTCAGCGTGTCGCCAGCCTCGACACGGTGCAGCCTTCGGCAATGGAAGAGCTGGAATCCATCATGAAGAAGCAATTCTCCAGCAATGCGTCGGCGTCGTCATCGAGCTTTGGCGGCGTCAAGGCCGCTGCGAAGATCATGAACTTTACCAAGGTCGAGCTGGAAGGCGCGATCCTGCAGGGCGTGGGCCAGATTGACGAAGAACTGGCGCTGCGCATCCAGGACAACATGTTCAGCTTCGAGAACCTGACCGCGGTGGACAACCGCGGCATCCAGGCGCTGATGCGCGCCGTGGAGCCGGATCTGCTGATGATTGCGCTGAAGGGCGCGACCGAAGAGGTGAAGGGCAAGTTCCTCGACAACATGTCCAGCCGTGCACGTGGCATGTTCCTCGACGATATGGAAGCCAAGGGCCCGCTGCGCATGACCGAAGTCGAAGACGCGCAGAAGAAAGTCATGCGCGCAGCCCGAAAACTGTCCGAGAAGGGCGAACTGATCCTCGCCTCCGGCGGAGCCGATTTTGTCTGATCCCATGCTCTCGCAAAGACAGGCAGGCAGGCGCGTGCCCAAGCGCGACGACTGGCTGCCCAACCGGATGTTCGATCCGGTCAACAACCCCTTTGCGATACAGAATTTGCTCGCGCGCGAGCGAGAAAAGGAAGATGCGGTCTTCCACGTCGAGGCCGACGGACGACCCGCATCCGATTACAAGGGCAATGCGCTGCTGCGGGATAAGCACAGTCTGCCGCCGAAAGATTTCAGTAAGAATCCGTTACTCGATGATGTCGCCGCCGAGCGCGCCGAATTCCGCGCCGAGTACGACGATACCGAAGCGCGTGATGCAACGGTGATGGATGAGTTGCCCGTTGCTGCCTCCTCGTCCTCCATGATCGACATGCCGGAGAACGAAGTCTCCGTGCAGGGACAAGTGCTTGTCGCCACGGGTGGCGATGTGCTTGCGGTCGCAGGCTCAGAGACCGAGGCCGACCCCGTAACCGTCAACAGCACGCCGGAGCAGCCAGCGCCGGCTGCTGAAGCAGCATGGCCCGCTGAAGAACACGACGCCGCCGACGCAGTCACCGATACGGTTCAGGCGGCTGACATCCGGCAGGACGACCACAAGGCCGACCCTCTGCTGGGCAGCGACAACGCGATTGTCGAGCCCGCCCGCAGCGCCAGCGATCATGAATCGCTGCCAGAAACGGCACTGCCCGCAGCCGCCGCTGATGCCGACTCGATGACCGAGACGACGCTGGCAGAGCAGGATGGCGAGCCGTATCCGACGGTTGAGCCCGTCGAGTCCACCGCCGAATCCGGTGCTGAGTCGGTCGCTGAATTGCCGCTGCAATCGGCTTCGGAGGTTTCCTCGGAAGTACCGCTCGAGGCATCGCTTGAAGCATCGTCGGAAGCATCGCCGCAGCAGGACGCCGGTTCCGGCACGGCTGAGCCGCATCCGGCGGAAGCCCCCGCTGAGCCTGCACTGGATAGCGAAGCGATCGACAGGCTGCTGCAAGCCGCGCGAGAAGAAGCACGCGAACAAGCGTATGAAGAGGCGCTAGCATTGGGCCGGCAGCAAGCGCGCGAGGTCGCCTATCAGGAAGGACTGGAAGCTGGCATCGCACAGGCGAAGGCCGAGCTGCAACAAGAGATCGACGAACAACGTACCCAGCTCACACAGCTCATCACAGGATTGCAAAAGCTCAGCGAGGATCCCGACGCCTTGTTCGAGCCCATGAAAAAACTCGCAGTCCACCTGGCCGAGCAGCTGGTGCGCGGTGAACTGACCCAGTCGCCACAAACGATCTCCCGTCTGGTGGACAATTGCCTTCGCGAGCTGGCTGCCAGCGGCGAGAAGGCGGTGATCGTTCATCTGAATCCCGAAGATCTCGAGCAGTACAGGCCATTGATCGCTTCGTTTGGCGACAGCATCGTGCTGCGTCCGGATGCCTTGCTGGCGCGCGGCAGCGTGCGTGCGTCACTGGACGGCAGCGTGGTCGAAGATCTGATTGACCGACGCGTCAAGGGCATCAGCAAATCATTGGCCCAGCCCATCGCGGGCGGCTGGCGTCCTGCGGCGGCCAATCCGGTGCTGCAGCGCAGCCCGTCGCAGCCTGCAAAGAAGGCGCCTGCGGTGAGCTCAGAGATTCCCGATCCGGTGGATGCCGCAGAGGGGGCGATGCCTGAGTTCGCCGATGAGGCACTCGTGCCTGATGAGAGCGGGGTGTCGGTTGCTGAAGCTTCCGGCGAGATGTTCAGCGCAGCGCTTGCAGGCGACGAGCCCCCGGCAGAGGCCGACAACAGCCGAGCGCCATGATTGATTTTTCCGATGTCGTCGACCATCTCGTCGGCCGCACGCAGGCGCCGCCGGCGGAGCATACCGGCACGTTGGTGCGACTGGTCGGCATGACGCTGGAAGCACGCGGCATCATGGCGCCACTGGGCGCCCTGTGCGAGATCGACAGCGGAAAGGGCGCGCGTGTATCGGCCGAGGTCGTGGGCTTTAATGATCAGACACTTTTTCTGATGCCCTTCACCGAGCCCGTCGGCATCGGTCCCGGCGCCACCGTGCGAGTTCTGGCGCATTCATCTGAAGCAAAGCTGGGCCCCGCGCTGCTTGGCCGAGTGATCGATGCCTTCGGCGAGCCGCTGGATGGCGGGCCGGCGATCGACTGTCCTGATCGTCTGGCCCTGCTGGGTACGCCGCTCAATCCCATGGAACGCGGTGTGATCAATCAGGTGCTGGATGTCGGCGTGAAGGCCATCAATGGCTTGCTCACGCTGGGACGTGGCCAGCGTATTGGTCTGGTCGCCGGTTCCGGCGTCGGCAAGAGCTCATTGCTTGGCATGATCACGCGCTTCACCAAGGCGGATGTCGTTGTCATTGGCCTGATCGGCGAGCGCGGCCGCGAGGTGCAGGCCTTCATCAATGAAGCGCTCGGCCCGGAAGGTCGTGCGAAGTCCGTGGTCGTCGCAGCCCCCGCGAATGTCTCTCCGGTGATGCGGCTCAAGGCCACCCACCTGACCCATGTGATCGCGGAATACTTCCGCGACCAGGGCAAGAATGTGCTGATGCTGATGGACAGCCTGACACGTGTGGCGCATGCGCAGCGCGAGATCGGCCTTGCCATTGGCGAGCCACCGACAGCAAAAGGCTATCCGCCGTCCGTGTTTGCGCTGCTGCCCAACCTGATTGAACGCACCGGCGTTGGCCGCCATGGCTATGGCGCGATCACCGCCATCTACACGGTGCTCGCCGAGGGCGATGATGCCCAGGATCCGATCGTCGATATCGCTCGCGCATCGCTCGACGGGCAGGTGATGCTGTCTCGTAAACTGGCCGATGCCGCACATTATCCGGCGATCGATTTGAATGGCTCGATATCGCGGGTCATGCAGAATCTGCTGCAACCGCATGAGCTGAAGCAGGCCAACCGACTGCGCCGGCTGTGGTCGCTGTATCAGCAGAATCAGGATCTGATCTCCGTCGGTGCGTATGAGGCCGGTTCCAATGTCGATCTAGACCTCGCGATACGGATGCGCGGCCAGCTGGAGGAATTTCTGCGGCAGGACATCGAAGCCGATGTCGATTACACCGCCACGCGCCGCATGATCGGCGAGCTGATGGCGCAGTAACAGACGGTCGGCCCGCAGCTGATACTATCCCCCCATGAACAAGACCTGGTCCGTGCTGAAGCAGCGAGCCGAGGCCGCCGCGCAGGAGGCGCAGGCGGAGGTGAACGTTGCCCGCGCGCGGGTCAACCAGCTTGAGGCCAGCGAGGCCCATATCGACAAGCTCAAGCAAGATTATCTCAGTCGCTATAACGAGGCGCAGAAAGAAGCGCACACCATTGCCGACAACATCGCTTACCGTAAATTCCTCGATCATCTGCACGGCCTGCGGCTGCGCGTCAGCAAGCAGCGCGAGGCGGCCGAGCATGATCTCGGTGTGGCGCGGGACAAGCTCTCCGCCGCTCAGCGTGAGCAGGCGAAGATGGAAGCGATGGTCGAGCGCGAGCAGCGCAATGCGGCCGCAGCGGCTGCCAGGCAAGAGCAGCGTCAGATGGATGAGGCGGGGATACGGTTGTTTAACGCGAAGTAAGCCAGTGTAATTTCGCCTGTGGGCAGTAACGCAGGGCCAGACGAGACGTCCTAGCGACCGGCGATGGCCGTCGTAGACTGAGGGGCACAGGCGACTGCCCGTGCCCTCGGCAGCTTACTCTTCCAGCAGGCTGCGCAGCATCCACGCATTCTTCTCGTGAATCTGCATGCGTTGCGTGAGCAGGTCGCAGGTCGGCTGATCATCAGCTTTTTCCGCCACCGAGAACATCTTGCGCGCCGTGCGCGCGACCGCTTCCTGACCCTCGACCAGTTCAATGATCATCTGCCGTGCCTTGGGCAGCCCATGGCTGGGCTTGATCGACGTCAGTGTCGCGAATTCTTCATACGTGCCCGGTGCCGGCGCGCCCATCGCGCGTATACGTTCTGCGATGAGATCGACTGCTGACCATTGCTCAGTGTAGAAGTCCATGAACAACTGGTGCAGCGTCTGGAACATCGGGCCCGTGACATTCCAGTGGAAATTATGCGTCTTCAGGTACAGCGTGTAGGTGTCTGCGAGCAGATGCTTGAGCCCTTCGATGATCTGTCTGCGGTCTGCCTCCGCGATGCCAAAATCCATTTTGGGAATGTCGTTCATTTTGCTGGCCATGGTCGCTCCATAGAGAGAGTTGGGGATGAATTGTATTCATCTTGCTAATAAGTTGTCATGCCTGGGAGCAGCGCCAGACCAGGCGAAGCATGGTTCCTGTCAATCCCCGGTATCCGTCGCGCTGTCTCACCGCCTGTGCTGCCCCTTGGCAGCGCGCCATGGACAGGGAATTTACCGATAGCTATCGATAGGAGCAAATTGATTGTTTTTATCTATTCTATAGGGTGATGGAGGGGCGGGAGGGGGCTGCACAGGTAGGTCTGCAAAGGGGAGGTCTGCAAAGGTAGGGGTCTGCAAAGGGACATTCACTTTGTTGGTTCTTTAATCGATCAAACAAAGTGAGTGTCCCTTTGTGGGGGAGCAGGGCCTTTCTCTGTCAGCTGAACGAGAGGTTGAGGCCCGGCAGGTTCAGCTGAGAAAACGCGGAGGACCAGACTTCGCCTCGCTTGACCGGCAGGGCGTCGGTCCAGCTGCCGGTCATGATCAACTCACCCGCCTGCAAGGGGGCGAATCGCTCTTGTGCGTGCAGCTGCTGATGCAGCGCATGCAGGGCATGCAGCGGGCTATCCAGCACGTCGCTGCCCAGACCAGCGGCGCACAGGGCGGTGCTGTCGGCGGTTGAGCGCGACAGGGAGAGGGAGGCGCCTGCGAGCACGTCGGGCAGGTTGGCACGGCGCTGCCGCGATAGCATCCTGGGTTCGCCGACGATTAGTGCGCGGTGCAGTCCGAAGGCGGCCACGGCATCGGCGGGCTCGAACGACCACTGGCGGAACGGTGAGGTGACGACCTCGAAGCCGTTGGCCATCCACTCGAGGCATTCGGCCATGCCAGCCAGATCGGTCTCGGGGTCGGGCGTGCGGGCCAGCTTGAACACCAGCCCCGGTTCAATGCGAGGCTGTGCCGCTCTGGTCAGCTTGTGCAACGCGACGTTATCCATCGCGAACTCGACCGTGCTGTCGAACAGCGTGGACCATATCGGGCCCTCCATCGGAGCAGATTTGCCGTAACGGTGCCAGAGCTTGCGGTTGGAAAAACCGATCTTGCGGCCAACCGGGGTTTCGCCTTGTGCGATCCGGATGTCAACGATGCTGCGCGCGATATCGTATGCGTCTTCGATGCTCAGACTGATCTCATCGCTCAGAGCAGGCATCAGCGTGCCGGCTGCTCGGGACTTGAGCAGCTGGTGCGCATAACGGGTGGCCTTGGTCGACATCAGCATGCTGCTCTCCTGGGGGGATATGAAAGAGAATTACCGATAAGTCACGATTTAAACCACATAATACTTTTGTGGGCTTGCAAGTGCAAATACTCGCGCAGCGACTCGCCGAATATTTTGCAAACCATTGTCTTTTTTGAATTTTTTATTCGGTTTAATACCTCAGCAACGGATTCCCTCTGTCCGCGAAAATCCTTGCTGCATCTAATCAAAAGCAACGGATGGATATAGACCGATTATCATCGTGAGGGTTTCTCAGAGCGCTCGGCGATGGAAATATCATTTAATAAACAAATCGAACAATTACGGCTGGGCAAGGGCGAGGAATTCCACGGCGAAGGCATTCTTGCGATCACCAAGGCTCTGCTGCAGTCGGGGGTCAGCTACATCGGCGGCTATCAGGGCGCACCGGTGTCGCACCTGCTGGACGTGATGGTGCAGGCGAAGGCGCTGGTGGGCGAGCTGGGCGTGCATGTTGAGGCCTGTTCGAACGAAGCCTCGGCGGCGGCCATGCTGGGCGCATCGATTCATTACCCGGTGCGCGGCGCGGTGACCTGGAAATCGATTGTCGGCACCAATGTGGCAGCGGATGCGCTGGCCAATCTCGCGTCGCCGGGTGTCACCGGCGGCGTGCTGATGGTGATCGGCGAGGATTACGGCGAAGGTGCGTCCGTCGTGCAGGAGCGCACGCATGCCTATGCCATGAAATCCACGATGCTGCTGTTTGACCCGCGCCCAGAGCTGCCGGTCATGGTGGACATGGTAGAGCATGCGTTCGCACTTTCGGAAGCCTCGAACATGCCGGCGATGATGGAACTGCGCATACGCGCCTGCCATGTGCGCGGCAGTTTTGTTTGCAAGGACAATCGCCCGCCGGCCGTCTCGGCGCTGTCGCCGATGGCAGAACCCGCCCGCTTCAATTACCAGAAGCTCGCTCATCCCCCCGTGACCTTCGGTCATGAAAAACGCAAAGTCGAGCAGCGACTGCCCGCTGCGCGAAGATATATTCTTGAACATGCGTTGAATGAGCTGCACCCCGGGTGTCATCCACAGGTCGGCGTCATCGTGCAGGGCGGCCTGACCAGTGCGTTGCTGCGCTCGCTGCAGCAGTTCGGACTGGCCGATGCGTTTGGCGAGAGCGAGATTCCGCTGCTGGTGCTGAACGTCACCTATCCACTGGTGCCGGAACAGATCGCGCAATTCGCGCGCGGCAAGCAGGCCGTGCTGGTGCTGGAAGAGGGCTCACCCGAATACATCGAACTGGAGATCTCTGCGACATTGCGTCGCGAAGGGATCAGCACCGCACTGCATGGCAAAGACCTGATGCCGGCGACTGGCGAGCTGACGCCGGAAGTCATGATGCGCGGATTGCTGGGTTTCTTTGCCCGTCATCTGCCTGTTGTGAACGCAGAGCGTGTGCAATCCATGATCGATGCAGCCGGTGGCCGACGTCAGCAACTGGCGGCCAAACTCGATGCGACACTGCCCGCGCGTCCGCCGGGTTTTTGTATCGGCTGTCCCGAGCGTCCGGTGTTTTCTGCGCTCAAGCTCGCGCAGCAGGACGTTGGCAAGGTCCACATCGCCGCCGACATCGGTTGTCATTCCTTCGCGACCTTCGAGCCTTTCTCATTCGGTCATTCCATCCTTGGCTATGGCATGAGCCTCGCCAGCCGTGCCGGCGTGTCACCCGTCATGCAGCGCCGCGTGCTGTCCATCATGGGCGATGGCGGCTTCTGGCATAACGGCTTGCTGACCGGGGTGCAGTCAGCCTTGTTCAATGGCGATGATGCGGTACTGCTGATCTTCAAGAACGGCTACACCTCAGCCACGGGCACGCAGGACATCGTCTCCACCCCTGACAAATCATCCAAGGCGCAGGCGACAGACAAACTCGCGAGTCTCACCGCCAGCAATCACACGATAGAAAAGACGCTGGCCGGACTGGGCGTGCAATGGATGCGCGTCGTGCATGCGTATCGCGTGGCGGCGATGCGCGATGTACTTAAAGAAGCGCTGACCACCGACTTCAGCGGGCTGAAGGTCATCATCGCCGAAGGGGAATGTCAGCTTGAACGCCAGCGGCGTGTCCGTCCGTGGCTGGAATCGCTGCGCGCTGCCGGGCAGCGCGTGGTGCGGGTGAAGTATGGGGTCGATGAGGATGTCTGCAATGGCGATCATGCGTGCATACGACTGTCTGGCTGTCCCACGCTGACATTAAAAGACAATCCCGATCCCTTGAAAGTCGATCCGGTCGCAACTGTCATCGATGGTTGTGTCGGTTGCGGCCTGTGCGGCGAGAATGCGCATGCCGCCACACTGTGCCCCAGCTTCTATCGCGCCGAGATCATCCAGAACCCGCGCTGGCATGAGCGCCTTGCCGATGGCCTGCGGCAGTTCGTGCTGCGCTGGCTCCAGCCCGCATGAGCGCCGCCATGAATGACACGATCAAGGCATCTCGCCCGATCTCGGTGCTGATCTGCGCGCTCGGCGGCGAGGGCGGTGGCGTGCTGGCAGACTGGCTGGTGGACACGGCGCGTGAAGCCGGTTTTGCGGCACAGGCTACCTCGATACCGGGCGTCGCACAGCGCACCGGCGCCACCACCTATTTTTTTGAGTTGCTGCCCGTGCCGCTGACGGCGCTCAATGGTCGTCGCCCGGTGTTCAGCCTGAACCCGATTCCCGGCGCGCTGGATGCCGTAGTGTCGTCTGAATTACTGGAGTCCGCCCGCTGTGCCAGCAATGGCTTGCCGTCGCCGGACCGCACCGTGTTTGTTTCATCGACTTCGCGTACTTACACGACGATCGAGCGCAGCGTGCCCGGCGATGGACGCCTTGACGATGCCACGCTGCTGTCGCTGTTGCAGTCGGCAAGCCGCGAACATCATCTGCTGGACATGCAGCGCATCGCGCAAGCGAACGGCACCGTGGTCAGTGCGGTGATGTTTGGCGCGCTGGTCGCCAGTGGCGTGCTGCCGTTTGACAAAGCCTTGTGCCTGAAGGTGATCGCGCAATCCGGCCGGGGTGCCGAGGCCAGTCAGCGAGGATTCCATGCGGCGTGGGAGATCGTCGATCAGGCACGCGCGACGAATGCCATGCTCGCCGAACAACTGGCAGAGGTCATCACGCATTCTGCTCCTGTCGCCGAGCTGGTCGCTTTCCCGGTAACGATGCACGACATGCTGTCGCTGGGCCTCGCCCGGCTGCGCGAGTATCAGGGCAACCGCTATGCGACACGCTATCTGGAGCGCATGCAGCCGGTGCTCGCCGCTGAGCAGCAGAGCGACCCGCAAGCGACGCAGTCGTATCGCCTGAGCCGCGAGGCCGCACGCTGGCTGGCACTATGGATGAGCTACGACGACATCGCGCGGGTCGCTGATCTGAAGAGCCGCGCCTCTCGCATGAGACGCGTCAGGCGTGAGGTGAAGGCGACCGACAAAGACCTGCTCGCTGTCTATGATCATTTCAAACCCGGCGTCGGCGAGATTGCAGCGATGCTGCCAGCCGCACTCGCGGCACGCCTGCGCGACTGGGACAGACAGCGCATCGCCGAAGGCAAAACCAGCTGGGCGATGCCGGTCAGGCTCGCAGTGCATACCGTATTGGGCACGACGCTCCTGCGATGTATCGCAGCGATGCGCTACCTGCGCCCGTTCAGCAGCCGTTTTGCGGAAGAGCAGGCGCTGATCGATGAATGGCTGTCCGCAGTGACCGACGGCGCGGCGCAGGACTGGCCGCTGGGCTACGAGCTGAGCCTGTGTGGCCAGCTGATCAAGGGCTATGGCGACACGAACGATCGTGGGCGCGAGAATTTGCTGCACATCCTCCGGCACCTGAACCGTCCGGACAGCTCACCGCATGTGCGCGCCAATGCGATACGTCGCGCGCGCGAGGCCGCGCTTGCCGATGAGGCAGGCGCCGGGCTGGACCGGGTGCTCGCCGAGTTCGGCGCGCCACCAAGGCCCGTCAAGGCCCAGCCCATCCACTGGGTGCGCCGTGCGCGCAACTCCACAGAAAGCACCTGATCCCTTCCATCATGAGCAAGACAGTCATCTATACCGTCCGCGTCGAATTCGGCGATTGCGATCCCGCACGCATCGTCTGGTTCCCGAATTTTTTTCGGTGGATCGATGCCGCATCCCGGCACTTCTTTATCGAATGCGGTGTGCCGCCCTGGCATGAGACAGAGAAAAGCACCGGGCTCATTGGAACGCCGCTGGTCGACACACAAGCGAGTTTTGTGCGCACAGCGAGCTATGGGGACGAGCTGCAGATCCATGTCAGCATTACCGAATGGCGCAGCAAGAGCTTCGTGCAGAGCTATCGTGTGATGCGCGGCGAGGAAGAGATCATGCGCTGCAACGAGGTGCGCATCTTCGCCGCCGCGAAGGAGGGGGGCGGCATACGCGCGCTGCCGATACCGGACGACATACGCGCGCTCTGCAGCTGAGTTCCGCAGCGGGAGTTACATGCCCAGCGGACTGACACCGATCAGCTGCACGTGCAGCCATTTCACGAACACGAACCACGCAACGACCCCGATGGCCAGCGTGCCGAAACTGCCCAGCAGATTACCCGGCGGGTAGCTGACTTCATTTTCGCGGTCGCGGCGACGCGATGCGCGGAAATCCAGCACCGCCCACAGCAGAAAGCTGCCGAACAGCAGCACATCCGCCAGATTGCCGTTGGCCAGCAGATGCGCGAGCGCCCAGATTTTTACGCCGGCCACCATTGGATGTCCGATGCGCGCCTTGATCGCATTGCGTGGCACATAGGCGGCGGTGAGCAGGATGAATGCCAGTAGGTTCAGCAGCAGCGACAGATGGCGCGTCCATACCGGTGGCTCCCACAGCGGCACGGGCGCGAGCCTGAGCTGACCGTAGCCGATCACGATCAGCACGAAGCCTGCGATCGACACCACGGTCACCACGCCCTTCCAGGGCTTTTCGCCGAGTCGTTCCAGCATTGAAGCGCGCCAGCCCTCGGCAAAGATGCGCGTCGAGTGAGCGGCGAGAAACAGCACGAGTCCGGCAATCAGCAGCGACATAAAGGGCTCCAACTCAAAAGGCGAAGGCCGTTAGTGTATCCCATCACTTGCGGCGGCCATGCAGCCCCGGCAGTCAACTCGGTTACCATCGCAGACAGTCCTCATGACCGGAGCTTGCCTGATGCCGACGACCCCCGTATCCAACCCCGTCCCGTTGCGGCAGATCGTCGCCGCTGTGATCGGCAATGCGCTGGAGTGGTACGACTTTGTGGTCTACGGCTTCCTGACCGTGATCATCTCGCGCCTGTTCTTCCCCGCCGACAGCGAGTATGCGTCGCTGTTGCTGGCCATGGCCACGTTCGGCGTGGGATTTTTCATGCGGCCGGTCGGCGGCATCCTGATCGGCATGTATGCCGACCGTCGCGGTCGCAAGGCAGCGCTGCAGCTGATCATCCTGCTGATGACCGTGTCCATCGCGATGATCGCTTTCGCGCCTACCTATGCAGCGATTGGCGCGGCAGCCCCGGCCCTGATCGTTCTCGCCCGGCTGTTGCAGGGCATGGCCACCGGCGGTGAATTCGCCAGTGCCACGTCCTTTCTGGTCGAGAGCGCGCCGGCAGGCAAGCGCGGTTTCTATGGCTCGCTGCAGATGGTGGGTCAAAGCATGGCCGCGCTGGCAGGCGCGGGTGCCGGGATGCTGATCACACAGGGGCTGACGCCCGAACAGGTCGATAGCTGGGGATGGCGTGTGCCGTTCATCTTTGGCCTGCTGATCGGCCCGGTCGGGCTCTACATACGCCGTCATCTGAACGAGACCGAGGCCTTCATCGAGGCCAGCGCGAAGCAGGTAGAGCGCGTCGGTCTGCGGCTGCTGTGGCGCGAACACAAGCGAAGCGTGATGGCCAGCTTCGGGCTCGTGGTGGCTGGCACCATCATGTACTACGTGGTGCTGATCTACATGCCCACTTATGCGAAGACACAGCTGCAGATACCGCTGGGCGAGGCCTTTATCGCGCAGGTCGCGGGGCTGACCTGCCTGACCCTGATCACACCAGTGTTCGGCGGGCTCAGTGACCGCATCGGCCGTCGTCCGGTGCTGATGGCGGCGATGCTGTGTTACCTGCTCTTGCCGTATCCGCTGCTGGCCTGGCTGCTCTCCGAGCCCTCGGTGGTGCGTTTGGCCATCATGCAGGTGGTGCTGTGCACGGCGGTCGCGATGTCCTTCGGGCCGGTGTCCACTGCGCTGGCCGAGCAATTCCCCGTGCACCTCCGGTCCACCGGGCTGGCGCTGGCCTACAATTTTGCGGTGATGCTGTTCGGCGGTTTTGCGCAACTGATCGTCACCTGGCTGATCCGCGAGACGGGCTCGCCGCTGGCGCCGGCGTTTTATGTGATGTTTGGTGCGTGCGCGGGGATGCTGGGGGCGTGGTTTATTGTGGATCGGTATCATGAACAGGGGTTGCATTAAAGAAATCTGATGCAGGCTGTACATGTACTGAAATATGTACTAGTATACGTACTGATTAACGTACGTTTAATGGAGGGTCTTATGGCGACAATAACTGCCACTGAGGCTAGAAGCAAATTGTTTCGTTTGATAGACGAAACGGCAGAGTCGCATCAGCCGGTACTCATCTCGGGAAAAAGAAATTCGGCGGTTCTCATCTCAGAAGAAGACTGGTCTGCGATTCAAGAAACACTCTATCTGCTTTCCATCCCTGGCATGCGCGAATCCATACGTAAAGGCTTGGAAACCCCGTTGGAAAAAACAAGTACTAAACTTACATGGTGAAATGGACGCTGTATTTCACCAAGCAGGCTCAAAAAGACGCTAAAAAGCTCAAACAAGCGGGCTTGAAGTCTCAAGCAGAAGCACTTCTGATGATTCTGCAGTCTGACCCGTTCAAAAACCCCCCCAGATACGAAGCCTTGGTTGGGGACCTGTCAGGGGCTTATTCAAGGCGCATCAATATTCAGCATCGGCTGGTATACCAGGTATTGAAGAAAGATAAAGCCGTTAAAATTCTCCGGATGTGGTCTCATTACGAATAAAGTTTATGGAAAAAACATGAGCACCGCCCCCACCGCAGAAGAACAATTCGACGAACAAGCGTCTCGACAACTCGAGGCCGTTTATCTGACGCCCGATGTCGTCGAGCAGCGCGAACGCGTGATGTCGCTGCTGGCGCCGCGTGCCGGCGAGCACGCGCTGGACATTGGCTGCGGCCCGGGACTGACGACCGAAGGACTGGCGCGCGCTGTCGGGCCCTCGGGCTCCGTGTTGGGCATCGATATTGCGCAGCCTATGCTGGCGATTGCCGCACGTCGATGCGCCAGCCTGCCGCAGGTGCGTTTTGATCGCTGCGACGTGGCTGCGCTGTCGGCGGATGACCAGCAGTTTGATCTGGCGCTCGCCTCTCAAGTGTATGAGTATGTCGAGAACATCGATGGCGCGCTGAGAGAGCTGGCACGGGTAATCCGACCAGGCGGCAGGGCGGTGCTGGTGGATACCGATTGGGAATCGGCCGTCTGGGCCAGCAGCGACGATGTGCGCATGCGCCGGGTGCTGGACACCTGGAACGAGCACATACCGCATCCGCAATTGCCGCGCACCCTGAAGCGCCGGATGGAAGCGGCGGGTTTCCGGAAGGTGCAGGTCGTGATCGTCCCCTTGCTGAATCTCACCTATGATCCGGCCACCTACAGCGTGGGCATGATGACGCTGATCGGCAATTTTGCGTCAGGGCGCAACGGCCTCTCGGCGGACGACATCGACGCGTGGCGCGAGGATGCGAAGCGCATGGGCGAGCGGGGAGAGTATTTTTTCAGCCTGAACCGCTATGTGTTCATTGCGGAGCGCGGTTGATTACCACTGCGCCGAGATCTGATCAATGCCCGAATAGCGCGCGATTATTTTTTACCGCGATCGAGTGGAAGTAGGGCTCGAATTCTTTTTCCTGGTAGCCGAAAGCGTGCATGAATTTCGCGAACAGCGCCATTTCTTGTGGCAATGGATCGCCATGGGCAAGAATGGCGTCATAGAGATTCACGAGCACGGAAAGACGTTGGTCTTTGTCGAGGATGGTCGTGCAGCTCGCGAGGAAACTGTCGGCATCCTGGAATTTCGTGTAGCGGGTCGCGACCTCCAGTAACTCGCGGTCATTTCTGACGGCGGTCACCAGACGGCTGATTTCATGCGGCTCGATCTTCCCGTCGGCGTTCACCATGTAGATCATGGCTGCCGCAAAGGCTATCTTTGGCGTGAGCTTGGGCGCTTCGCCAAAATACTCGGTCAGCTCAGCGCCGCAATGCATGCAGAACGAGGCATCGGCGCTGTGTCCCTCGGTTGTGCAGCTGTGGCAGGTGCGGGTAGTGGATTCGGTCAGGGTTTTTTTCACCGCCTGTTGCGCGATCATTTCGGCGGAGACAATGCCGGTCGGCACCGCCAATATGCCCCAGCCGAAGATCATCATCACGGAGGCAATGAAACGCCCGATGTCGGTTTTCGGTGTGATGTCACCAAAGCCCACGGTGGTCAGCGTCGAGATCGCCCAGTAGATTGAGGTGGGCACGCTGGTGAAGCCGTTTTCCTGGCCTTCGGCGACATACAGTACGGTGCCGAGGATGACCACCAGCGCCATGATGATCGACAGGAAAACGCCAATCTTGTGACGGCTGTCGGCCACAGCCAGCAGCAGCCACTGGTATTCCTCCTCATAGCCCGACATCTTCATGATGCGGAAGATACGCAGCAGCCGCAGGATGCGCACGTCCAGCAGCACATAGGCTTCCGGGATAAAGAGCGCAATGAAGCTGGGCAGGATGGACAGCAGGTCGATCACGCCCAGGAAGCTTTTCATGTAGCGCCAGGGACTAGGGCTGCAGGCTATGCGGGCGAGATACTCCAGCGTGAATACGATCGTGAAGAACCACTCGATTGCTCCCAGCAACGCTTTGTGCGAGTTGTGGATATCCTGCACGCTGTCGAGCATGATCACCATCAGGCTGATCACGATCGCCCATACCAGCAGAATATCGAAGCGCTTGCCGGCCGCCGTGTCCGCCTCGAAGATGACGTTGTACCACTTCAGGCGCCAGCCTGAGAGCATACGGGGGATCGAGGCGTCTGTGCCGGAAGCCATGAGCCTGCCGCTGTATCAGTCCGCGGTCGCGGCCGGCTCGTCGCCGATCTTGCTGCCGGCGCGGCGCTGCAGCCACCAGCCCGCAACGACCACCAGAATCGCGCCCATGGTACCGGTCAGGCTCAGGTGCACGCCCATGTCATGCAGGCTCAGCAGATCCATTGGCAGCAGGCGCTCTGCCTCTGCATGGATGGCCATGTCTTTCGAGATCATCGAGCCACCCAGATAGCCGAGCAATGCGGCACCCAGCGTGACCACCGAGGGCACACGGTGCATGATTTTCAGGATGACCGAGCTGCCCCAGATGATTACGGGAATGCTGACCATGATGCCGAAGGCGACCAGCCACATCTTGTGTTCAGCGTGTGCCTGCTCGGCAGCGGCCGCCACGGCGATCACGTTATCAATGCTCATCACCAGGTCAGCAATGACGACGGTCTTGATCGCGGTCATCAGGCGGTCACCGCCATCAATGTCCTCGTCACCCTCATCCTCACCCACCAGCAGCTTCACGCCTATCCACAGCAGCAGCACGCCACCGATGAGTTTCAGATAGGGCAGGGTCAGCAGGGTGACGGCAAATGCGATCAGCACGATGCGGGCAACGATGGCGCCGATCGCACCGCCGACGATGCCTTTCATGCGCAGGTTGTCCGGCAGGTGGCGGCAAGCCAGCGCGATGACGATCGCATTGTCTCCGCCCAGCAGAATATCGATCAGGATGATCTGTCCGACCACCATCCAGTTGAGTTGCTGGAAAAATTCAATCATGTTATTCCCCCTGGGTGCCGGCCTTGCGTGGCCGGCTGGTTTGTCAGCGTTTTTTTAATTCGTGGCTGGTTGTGCCGTCCGATACTGATCAGGTGGCAAAACGACGATGTTCCTGCTGCTCTTGATGCATTTTTTCTTCGCGAACCTGACGGGCGATCGCCTCGACCTGTTCGTCACTCATACCAAACTGCTTCTTCATCAGCTCCAGCTGCATTTGCTCTTCTTCGGTCACGATGCCGTCAGCCAGTGCCTCGCGAATCTGTGTCTCGTACAGCACTTCACGGCGTTCGACCTGGGTAGTGTAGGCAGTCGCCACGACACCGGTCAGAATCGCAGCCAGTGCAATGGCCAGTACCTGTGTCATCACCACCAGCACCACCCCGAAAACGGACACCGGATCGACGTTGCCCCAGCCGGAGATAATGGTCAGCAGATACCACTTCATGGTTGCCGGGATCGACGGGAAGATCTCCGGCTGCAGGTGCCCTTCGGCGATATAAATCAGCGACGAGCACAGCAGGCAGGAGATCAGCAGCAGGAACAGGGCCGAGGTGAACGAGTCGCGCTCGGAGCGCACGGCTTCGATCAGATCGGTCAGCGCGCTGTTATAGCGCGAGAGCTTAAAGATACGCATCAGCCTGAACAGTCGCAGGAAGCGCAGATCGATGCCCGGCATCAGCAGCTGCAGATAGAACGGCACGGTGCCAAAAAAATCAATAAATCCGTAAAAGCTGAAAATATATTCCTTGCGTCCGCGCCAGGCGCCGCCCTGTTCAGCCTTGTATTTCACACCATACGACCACACGCGCAAGATATATTCCGCCGTGAACACCATCACGCTGGCGACATCGAAAATATGGAAATACGTTTCGTAGGCCTCATGCAGCTCGTGCACCGACTCCAGAATAATCGCCAGCACGTTCAATACAACGACGGACGCAATGAATATCTCGCAATAGCGGGCGGCTTTGTTGTGTACCGAGCCTTCAAGGAGTTCGTAAACGCGTGTCTGCAGGGATTTCATGTATAGCAATAGTAGACCGGTTTTCCCGGTGTCGAGTCATTGTTGCGAGTCTAATCAAAAACGATGCATGGCCATTATTGGTTGCAGGCCCCGGTGCAGGGCGATCGGCCAGGTCGGATAGCGAAGCGACAATATTATATCGTCGAGTGCAGCCTGCATGCCTCGTGTTTTTTGCCGATATTGAATTAACTGGACAAGAAATGCGAGATCGAGGGTATTTATTTTTATTTTGATATTTTAATGGCTGATTAAGCCGCGTTGAGTGATTGCCAATCCTGAATTCGGGCGGCTACACTCATCGCGCATTTTTGCAATTAGCGACACGTACTGAACATTTCAATAACATTTTTCTGCTGGCGATTATGCCGGTATCCTTCTCATGCACGCAGACCCAACAAGGCAGCCGGCGGTCAACAGCCTGCGCCGCCGAATGTATGAACTGCTCCTCGACGAGCAGTCAGAGACCGGTGCGCGCGCATCGATCAACCGTTTCATCCTGATCCTGATCCTGCTGAACCTGTTCGCGCTGCTGCTCGAATCGGCGCCGGCCATCTATGCCGAGCATCGTGATGCGTTCCATGCATTCGATGTATTCTCGGTGTCGATCTTCACCATCGAATATCTGCTGCGCCTGTATCTGGCGCCTGAGGATCCGGAATTCGCCTCGGAGCGGTCGCCCCGATGGGCATACGTGACCAGCTGGCTGGGCATGATCGATCTGCTCGCCATCCTCCCGTTTTTTGTCGGCCTGCTACTGGCGCTCGATACCCGTGTGCTGCGGGTGCTGAGGATGCTGCGGATTTTGAAGATCACGCAGGTCTTCATCGAGGGCAGCCGTGAGTTTGCGCTGCTCACCCGTGGCCGTACCCTTCGACAGAAAGTGCATGCATTGCTGTTCCCCAGCGACTACGGCGGCAAGCTGAATCAGGCGATCGAGCTGTTCCTGATCTTCTGGATCGTGGCGTCGGTGCTCTCGATCGTGCTGGAGTCCGTCGAGAGCATCAATGTGCATTTTGCGGACCATTTTGCGGTGCTGGATATCGTGTCCTTTACGGTGTTCGCCATCGAGTATTCCCTGAGGCTCTACGCGTACCCGGAGGAGCATCCTGAGCAAGGTTCCCTGATCGAGCGCTGGCGGTTCTTCAAATCGCCGTCCGGCTTGCTGGATCTCGTGGCCATTCTGCCTTTCATGCTGGAGCTGTTGTTCGGTGGCGCGCTCGATCTGCGCTTCCTGCGAATCGTTCGTATGGTGCGACTGCTGAAGCTTGGTCGCTACTCGAGCGCCAGTGAC
>JACCDP011482721.1_pt1 | contig 30038 bp, 19 predicted proteins | sample 7445841 | NCBI WGS metagenome assembly JACCDP01 (sample SAMN15323441, study PRJNA562643) | freshwater metagenome | isolation source: river surface water | place: USA:Blue River Watershed | collected 2017-08-17 | reverse complement strand
CGGGCGGCCGGCGTGCGCGCCTTCAAGGCCGCCGCCGCGCGTTCGGCCAGCACGCCCTCGCGCCCCGCCGCGACAACCTCGGCATGGTACTTCTCGGCGGCGGCGAACCCGTAGGGCCCGCGCCACGAATAGCCGGTCTGACGCTCGGGGCTCAGATCCTCCAAGCGGTATTTGATCTTCCCGTCGCGGTCACCGTAGACCGGGGTGTTGGTGCGCAGCTCGTACATCCGCGCCCACACGCCGGGGGCGAGCTCGGATCTCCGGAACCACGCCAGCGCCCGCGGGATCGGCTCGAGGTAGCGCGCCTCCCCCGTCTCGAGGTGCAGGTCGATCAGCAGGCGGATCGCGCCGACGCTTTCGCCCGAGACAACGCTCGGCGGCTCGAAGGCGCGCGCCCAGGCCGGCTCCATCCGCGCGTTGTACTGCTGAGCCCACACCGGCTGGGGCTCCGGCAACTGGGCGAACCGCAGGAAATCGCCACCCCGCAGCGCCGCCTCCCGGTATTCGGCCCGTCCGGTGCGCCGCGCGGCCTCGAGGAGCGTCATCACGCAGTCGCGCTGGGTGTTGTCGTTCAGCGTGTAATGCCCCATGTAGTTTTCCTTCGGATACTCCCGCGCGTAGTCCGCCGGGAAACGGGCCGGCTGCGCCGGGTAATCCCGCGCGTCCACCACCACCCCGGTCCAGCGCTGCGGCCAGCCGCCGTTGGGCCGCTGCGCCTCCAGCAGGCGACGGAGCCCGTAGTCCCGCGCCGTCACGATGCGGGCGTCCCGCGCGTCACCGACCGGCCCCCGGGCGGCGTCGGCCACGGCCAGCAACAGGCGCAACGCGCTCTGCGTGTTGTCGTCGTCGAAGGTCGTGGTGTTGCGCCGCTGCGCGGCCTCGGCCGCCGGAACACGGCCGACATCCGTCCGCCGGTGCCAGCGCGCGGCCTGGACCGGATCAAAATCGACCAGGTAGTCCCAGCCGCCCGACTCCAGCTGCCCGGCGGCGAGCGCGTCGGCCGCCGCTTTGGCGGCGTCCAGGTAAAGCGGCTCGCCCGTCACCTCCCACGCGCGCAGGAACGTCTGGCCCATCGACGGGGTGCCGGGCGGTTGCACCCAGATCTGGGAGGGGGTGGCCTCGTTTTCCCCCGCGCGCTCCCTCAGGTCCGGCGAGTAGCGCCACAGGAAACCGCCCTCCGTCGCGATCGAGCGCATGAAGGCGGTCGACCGCGCCATCGCCGACAGGGCGCGCTCCCGCAGTGGCTCCTCGGCCGCGGGGACCAGGGAAGCGGGAATCAGCGCCAGGCAGGCGAGTCGGGCGGAACGGGGGAAACAGGTGAGGGGTATCACGAGGGTTTGCTGCCACGTGGCGGCCCGGAAGGCGAGTCCCGGCGTCGCCCCCGCTCTTGCTTCACGCATGCCGCGCACGTTGTCTTCCACCGCCCCTTCAACCCCGCCTCCCTCCTGATGAAAAAGCTCCTCGTTCTGCTCGCTCTCGTCATCGCCGCGCCGGTCACGGCCCAGGACTGGGCCAAACCAAGGCTCGAGAAATCCCCGCGTCACCTCGAATGGGTCACCGTCCGCCACGGGGACCGCGAGGTGAAGTGCTTCCTCGGTTTCCCCGAGGTCAAGGGCAAGGCCACCGCGGTTGTTCTCATCCACGAGATCTTCGGCCTCACCGACTGGATGCGGGGCATGGTCGACCAGTTCGCCGAGGCGGGCTACATCGCGATCGCCCCCGACTTCCTTTCGGGCGCCGGTCCCAACGGCGGCGGCACCGAGTCGCTCGGCGGCCCCGACGGCGCGCGGGCCAAAATCCAGGGTCTCCCGCAGGCGCAGATCGACGCCGATCTCGTCGCCGCCATCGCGCACGTGCGCAAGCTCGACGCCTGCAACGGCAAGGTGGTCGTGGGCGGTTTCTGCTGGGGCGGCGCCAAGACTTTCCTCCACGCCGTCCATAATCCCGGCATCCAGGCGGGGCTGGTCTTCTACGGCACCGCCGCCGACGCGAAGGACATGGCGCGCATCAAGACGCCCGTGCACGGCTTCTACGCGAGCAACGACGCCCGGATCAACGCCGGCCTCCCCGCCGCGATTGAGGGCATGAAGGCCGCCGGGAAGTTTTTCGAACCTGTGACCTACGAGGGAGCCGGCCACGGCTTCATGCGCGCGGGCGAGGACCCCGCCGGAAGCGCGGAAAACAAGCAGGCCCGCGCCGACGCCTGGGTGCGCATCCGGAAGATTCTCGCCGGCATCTGAACACTCCCCTCCTCCGGCCGCGGCCCGGGCGCGACCGGCCCCACCCGATGCGCATCGTTTCCGCGGCCCTGGCCGCCGCCCTCCTCTCCGCGACGGCCTCGGCCCAGACCCCGCCTCCCCCCGCGAAGCGCCTGCCGCCCGCGGGGATCACGGTACCCGCCGACGCCCGCGCGGAACTCTCCGCCGGCGCCGCCGCCCTTCGCGCCGAACTCGACGCCGCCGCGCGCGAACTCGCGGGCTCCGCATCTCATCTCGCCTCCCTGCTGCCCGACGCCGAGGTCTTCCACAAGGCGGTTGATTGGGCGCTGCGTTTCGACGAGTTCCTCGACGCCAAGCACGTCGCCGTCGCCCGCCGGGCGCTGGTCACCGGACGCGGGCGCGTCGCGGATCTTCGCGCCGGCCGCGCGCCGTGGCTCGATGCCACCGGCCTCATCGTGCGCGGTCACCGCTCCGCGCTCGATGGGTCGGTGCAACCGTACGGCCTCGTGGTGCCGGAGGGCACGCGTCGCGACCAACCGGCGCGCCTGATGGTCTGGCTGCTCGGCCGCGGCGAGAAACGAAACGAACTCGCCTTCATCGCCGAGCGCGAGGCGGGGCCGCCGCAGCTGACCCCTTCCGGCGTAGTCACCCTGATTCCCTACGGCCGCTTCTGCAACGCGACCAAGTTCGCCGGGGAAATTGACGTGTTCGAGGCGATGGCGGCAGCACGCGGCACGTACGCGATCGACGACCATCGCATCCTCGTCGCGGGTTTCTCCATGGGCGGCGCGAGCGCCTGGCATCTCGCCACGCACCATGCCGGACTCTGGGCCGCGGCCGCACCGGGCGCCGGTTTCGTCGAGGTCGCGCGTTACACCAAGGCCTTCGCCCCAGGGAAGGAGCCACCCGAATGGTGGGAGCAGAAGCTGTGGGGCTGGTACAACGCCACCGACTACGCCCGAAATCTGTTCAACTGTCCGACCATCGCCTACAGCGGGGACGAGGACCCCCAGAAGGCCGCCGCGGATTTCATGGTCGAGGCCGCGGCCGCCGAGGGGCTGGAGATCCCCCACCTCGTGGGACCAAAGACCGGCCACAAGTACCACCCCGACACCCGCCGCGAGCTCACGGACCGGCTCGAGGCACTCCTCGCGCGCGGCCGCGATCCGCTCCCGCGGGAGCTGCGCCTCACCACCCGCACGCTCCGCTACCCCGCAGCATCCTGGCTGCGCTTCGAGGGGCTGGCTCGCCACTGGGAACGCTCCGACCTCACCGCGACCCGCGACGAAAGCGGCGTCGTGACCGTGACCACCGCCAACGTCACCGCGGTTCGCCTGCTTCTGCCAGGCGCCCGCCGCGTCACGATCGACGGCCACGCGCTGGAGCTGCCCTCCGGCGCCCCCGCCGACGCGGTGCTGCGCCGCGAGGGAGCAGCCTGGACCCTCGGCGCCGCCGCCGGGCTCCGCAAGCGGCCCGGACTCACCGGCCCCGTCAACGACGCCTTTATGGCGCCCTTCGTTTTCGTTCGTCCCACCGGCAAGCCCTTGAACGCGACCGTCGGCGCCTGGGCGACCGCGGAGCTCGCGCACGCCACTAAGATGTGGCGCGACATCTTCCGGGGAGAAGCGCCGGTGAAAGACGATACCGCCGTTTCCGAGGAGGATATCGCCGGGCGCAATCTCATCCTCTGGGGCGATCCGGCCTCGAACCGTCTGCTTGCACGGATCCTGTCAGGACTGCCTCTCCGCTGGGACGCCCGCGCATTGGAATTCCGCGGCCGCTCCCATGACGCCGCTCATCACGCCCCAGTCCTGATTTTTCCCAACCCGCTGAATCCCGCCCGGTACGTCGTGCTCAACAGCGGCATCGATTTGCGCGAGCACGCCTACGGCACGAACGCCCTGCAGATCCCCAAGCTGCCCGACCACGCCGTGATCGATCTTCGTGAGGCGCCCGGCGCCCGCTGGCCCGGCCGGATCGTCGAGGCCGGCTTCTTCGACGAGGCCTGGCGCTGAAGCCGAGCGTTCGGCGACCGCACGTCCTCATGCCCGCCGGCGAAGCGCCCGGGCCCAGGCCGGTTTTCGGCGGAACTCGGTTGCTGACACCTGCCGACGCGGTTCCTTCGCTTCGGACTCACGGTGGCGGCTAAGCATCCGCCGTCCGGTCCGATTTCATCATTCATGTCTCTTGGCCGCGATCTTCGTTCCGATTTCCCGGTGCTGCACCAGCTGGTGCACGGCAAGCCGCTGGTGTACCTCGACAACGCGGCCACCTCGCACAAACCGCGCGCCGTAATCGAGGCGATCGCGCGCTACTACGAGCGCGACAACAGCAACGTCCACCGCGGTCTCCATGCGCTCTCGATGCGGGCGACCGACGCCTATGAGGCGTCCCGGGCCCGGCTGGCGAAATTCATCAACGCGGCCGATCCCGCCGAGGTCATCTTCACGCGCGGCACGACGGAGAGCATCAACGTCATTGCCCGCGGCCTCGCGGCCCGGCTGCGGGCCGGGGATGTCATCCTGACGACCGAGATGGAGCACCACTCCAACCTGGTGCCGTGGCAGCAACTCGCCCGCGCGACGGGAGCCACGCTCCGCCTGGTGCCGGTCATAGGCGCCGACGCCGAGGGCGGTCTCGACCTCGCGGCGCTGGACACGTTGCTCACGCCGGCCGTGAAGGTCTTCGCCTTCACGCACATCTCGAACACACTCGGGGTCGTTAATCCCGCGGCGGCGCTGTGCGCCCGGGCCCGCGCGGCGGGCGCAGTGACGGTCATCGATGCCGCGCAGTCCATCGGCCACGTGCCGCTCGATGTGCGCGCGCTGGGCGCCGATTTCGTCGCGTTCTCCGGCCACAAAATGTGCGGGCCGACTGGTATCGGTGTGCTCTACGGCCGCCGCGAGCTCCTCGACGCGATGCCGCCCGACGAGACCGGCGGGGGCATGGTTGTGACGGTGACCTACGAGGGCGCGACCTGGAAACCGGCGCCGGAGCGTTTCGAGGCGGGCACGCCGAACATCGCCGGCGCGGTCGGGCTGGCCGCCGCCTGCGACTACCTTGACGGCGTGGGGCGTGAGGCGATCGCGCGGCACGACACGGAACTCGCGGCCGCGGCCTACCAGCGGCTCGCCGCATTGCCGGGCATCCGTCTCCTCGGACCCCGCGGGACCCGCAGCGGCCTCGTCAGCTTCGCGTTCGAGGATGTGCACGCGCACGACGTGGTGACGTTTGCCGATGAAGACGGCGTGGCGCTGCGCGGCGGCCACCACTGCAATCAGCCCCTGATGCGCAAACTCGGTCTCGCGAGCACCACCCGGGCGAGCTTTTACCTCTACAATGGCGAGGCCGAGATCGACTCCCTCGTTGCCAGCCTCCGCCGCATCCTCGCCTTCTTCCGCGCCTGATCCGGCCAAAGGGGTCAGGGCGTTGAACGTTTAAAACCCCGCGGGCCGCACCCCGCATAAACAAAAAACGCCCTGACCCCTTTGGGGGGAGGGGCGGGTCAGCGGGAGCCTTCGAGGATGCCCACGAAGGCCTTGGGTACCACGGCCGCGGTGCGGCACCGATCGGCGGGCAACAACCGACCGGCCCACGCGTTGACTTCCTCCAGGGAGATCTCCCCCACCAGACCGCGGTGCAGCGCGACGGCCTCCTCCGCTTCCCCCGGGCGCTCCTGCGCGCGCATGAGCAACCCGGCAAGGAAAGCGCCATCTCGAAACGCCTGCCGTAGCTGCCCGCGCAGGATGCCGCGGGCCCCGACGAATTCCCCCATGGTCACACCGCGGGCGGCGAGGGTCTCCCCGATCGCGGCGATGACCGGTGCGACGCGTCCGGCGTCGTTGGGCGCGCAGTCGATGCGCGCCTGCAACAGCCCGAAATCCGGGAAGCCGTCGAAAGGCTCGAAACCCGCCGAGGGCGCGTAGGCCAACCCGAGCCTTTCCCGGACCTCGGCCCGCACGCGTAATTCCAGGACCTTGGCGAGAATGCCCAACGCCGCCTGGTCGCGCGCGGAGGTGGCGCCCGCCACCGGCCACGTGCCGGTGACAAGGCCCAGGTTCTGTTCACCGACAAACTCGATCCGGGTGAATCCCGCCGGAGCCGCCAGTGCGGCCGGACGGGGCGGCGCCGCGGTCTCCTTGCGCGCCGCCCTCGGTCGCAGGGAACCCAACGTACGTCCCACCACATCGACCACCGAGGTCTCCGTCACATCCCCGGCGATCGTCACCTCCACGTAGCCGCGCGTGAGCGACGGCTCCATCCAGCGGCGGACGTCGTTCACGCTGAGGGACACATAATCAAGCGGGGAGCCCCACATGAAGCGGGCGTCGCCGCGGAAAAGATGGTTGGTGAGTTCCCGCATCCCCTCGCCCATGCCGGCGCCCGCAGCCACGCGGTTGAGCACGGCTTGCATCCGCTGATCCTGATGAGCGAACGAATTGATCACCGGGGCGTGAAGGAAATCCGCGACCAACGAGAGGAAGACCTCCAGCTGCTCCGACGCCATCAGGCCGCGGAACGTGAACGCGTCGCGATCGGCCACATCGAGCCCGAACTCCAGCAGCCGCTCATCCACGAGCGCGGAGAATCGCTCCGGGCGGAACTGCGAACCGCCGCTGGCGAGCAGACTGCCGATGCCCCACTCCTTCAACGCGGGCTTGTTTCCCGACAGCTCGAGGAGCCCGGTGCCCACCCGCACGATCGCCCGCGCGAGACCCGGTTCGCCGCGGACGGGAACGACGTTCAACCGGACTTCATTGCCAAAGCGGGCGAGCACCGCACCCAGCCCGGGTAGTTCGCGCCGCTCGACCACCGGAGTCAGCGCCGCGAACCGCGGTACCGCGAATGACGTCTCGCCCCGCGTACGGGTCATGACCTGCGGCAGCCCGGCGCGCCGCGCCTTGCGCACCTCGGCCAGCACCGCGTCCGGTGTGAGGTTCAGATTGATGCCGCCTGAAAGATGAAACGCCATCGCGTCGACCGGCCAGAGACCGCGAAAAACGCGTTGTGCGTCGCCCGGCGTGAAGCGCTCGAGCCATTCGCGCCGCCACGCGAGGGAACGTGCCGGGCCGGTGTACACGGTGTGCGTGGTGATGGAGGAGACCAATTCCTCGCACAGGGCCGCGGGGTCGACGGCGGGTACCTGTCCCTCGGCGTGCGTCGTCATCCGCCGATCCCGTCGACGCTCTTCCTCGAGATCGGCTGGATCCAGTCCACGCTCGAGGGAGAGCCGCACCAGCCCGTCGACCGCGCGCACCGCCTCCGCCCAAGCCGCGGAGGTAACATCGACCGCGGCGGTCGCGACGCCGTGACCCATCAATTCCTCGTAAGCGGCGAACACGCCGGCGCCGGGGACCTCGCGCCGGAGCCTCCGCGCGAACACCCCCATGACGAACTCCCGCTGCTGCCGCTCGATCCGCGCCTCGCGGGAATCCGGGCGATCGGGCAACGGAACCGCCGCCGCGACCTCGACGGAGGCGGCGCCGACTCCGCCGACGCGAAGGATCCCCGCGCGCAACGACCGGGCATCGAGCCGGCCCTCATCACGCGGCGCCGGCGGGCCCAGCGGGCGGGCCATGGGACCGAAGATCGCCCGCACCTGCGCCTCAAGGCCGGCGACGGTGAAGTCGCCGGCCACCACCAGCACCATCAGATCCGGACGATAGGTCCGGCGATGGAAGCCGATGAACTGCTCGCGCGTGAAGCCGCGGATGAGTTCCTCGCGGCCGCCCGGGTGCCGCTCGGGAAAACGTAGCCCGCGGAACACCAGCGGCAGAGACGCCTGTTGCCGCCGCCCGTCGAGCGTGTCCCGGTTGCGGAGTTCCGCCAGGACCACGCGGCGCTCGCGCTCGACCACCACCGGGTCGAAGGTGAGCGCGTCGCCAAACTCGCGGAATAGCCGCAGCCCTTCACCCAGCAGCGCGGCGTCGTTCTCGCGGAAATCGAGCCGGTAAGCGGTATGGTCGAAGGTCGTGATCGCGTTGACGTCGCTGCCGTACTCGACGCCGAGCCGCTGGAAGAGGTCCACCATGCGGTCGGCGGGAAAATTCGCCGTGCCGCCGAATGCGAGGTGCTCGGTGGAGTGCGCGATGCCGAGCTCGGACGGTCCTTCGTCGAGGGAACCGGCGAGCACGACCAGCTGCGTCGTCACGCGACCCGGCACGCCCGCGTGCGGGAGCAGGGCGTAGCGGAAACCGTTCTCAAGGCGGCCCCAGGTCACCCCCGGATCCGGTGCGGCGCTCCGCGGCGTCTCATGCGCCCAGCGACCCGAGCGCGGTCCCGCGGGCGCCGCCGGCAGGCCGGCGGCGAGGAGGGCGAACAAGAGCGAAACCCGGAGGGCGGCCATGACGCCGACAAACCTGCGCGGGTGGCCACCGGCTTCAACCCGTTTACGGGCGGGAGAGACGGGCGAAATCTGAGTTGGAACACCCCGTAGGATCTCGACCCGGAACGAAACTCGTCCCTCCTCCGCGGCTTCAGCCGCGGCTACACTGTTCCGATTGGAGGCATATCCGCGGCTGCTTCCGAGGCTACGCCGCCCGGATTCGGGGAATAAAGCTGGGCCGCGGGTCGCGCCGCTTCATCGCGAAGCGGCGCGGAACCCTTGCTGAGGCCTCAGAACGTTTTCGTGAGCGAAACGTAAGCCCAGCGCGGGAGGAAATTATTCACGCGCTCGGCGTAACCGGTCGAGAAGCTGGTGGCAGGCGGCAGGCGATCGAAGACGTTGTTCACTCCGACCGTTGCGCGGAGGCCCCATGGCAGGGCGTAGCCGGCCTGCACGTCGGTGGTCACCTGCTGCTTCACGAACAACAGGCTCGGCGCCGTGTCCTGGAACCCGCCGATATAGTTGAAGTTGAGGGCCGCCGAGGCCTTGCCGTGGCTCCAAAGCACCGAGGCGTCGCCGCGCCAACGCGGGATCTCGTAGAGACCGACGGTCTCGACCTGCGGGAGGTCGGGGCGGGTACGGATGATCTGGCTGTTGATCAGCGTGGCGGCGGCGCGGGCCGTGAACCGCCCGAAGCGGCCCGGAGCGAAGCGGTATTCCGCGGCGAAATCGACGCCCTCGGCCTTGGTGCTCCCGTAATTACCCAGCACGGACCGGATTTCGCGCAGCTCTCCGGGTAAGCCGTTGGCGGTGTCGGTGGCGGTCGGCGCCGCGCGCACGATCGCGTCGGGGAACAGCTGCGGGTTGGCCAACATGATCGCGGGCGTCGCGGGCTGACCGATGCGGTTGGTCACCTCCACGGAGTAGAGGTCGACGCTGAGCGAAAGCCCCTTGAGGAACGAGGGCGAGAACTGCACGCCGAAGTTGGTCGACTCCGACTTCTCGGGAGCGAGCAGCGGGTTGCCGCCGGAGCGGACCTGGCGCTGGCCGGTTCCGCTGTCGTTCGCGGTGGCGCCGGGTTTGCCGAAGCGCAGCGGGTCCGGGATGTTGAAGGAGATCGCCACGGTCTGCGGCAGGTAGAGCTCGGCGAGAGCCGGCGCGCGGAAGCCGCGGCCCCACGAGGCGCGGAAGGTGATTTGTTCCGCGACCGGCTGCCAGCGGAGGCCGAGGCGGGGCACCGAGGCGCGGCCCACGCCGTCGTCGGAAAACGATTCCAGACGGCCGGCGGCGTTGAGCTCGAGGGCGTGGAAGCCCGTGAGGCGCTGCGCGGGCGCGGCGAGCGGCACGGAGGCCTCGACATAGGCGGCGCTCACGCGGCGATCACCGCGCGCGGGCGCGACCGGCGCGCCTTGGTTCAGCAACTGCACCTGGGTGCGCTCGTCCTTGAAGGTCTCCTCGCGCCATTGAACACCCAGGGCGACCGAAACCGAGCCGGCCGGAAGGTTGAAGACGCCGCCGGTCGCGCGCGCGTCGGCCGCGGTGAGTTCCGTCGCCGCGTCGCGCGTCACCCCGCCCTCCAAACCGGCCAACGTCGCCGGGTTGTTGCGGATGGTGGTGCCGTTGGCGAACAGGTTGAGCGCGGTGGCGCGATTGGTGTCCGCCAAGGCGGCGTTCACCTTGTTCTGAGCGGGGAAATTCTTCAGGTCGAGGTGCGAGGTCTCCTTGTTCCAGGTGACGGCGGCATCCCAAGTCCAGCCGCGGCCTAGCTTGCCCTCGAGGCCGCCGACCAAGCGGCTCATCTCGTTGGTGGTGGTGGTGAGGCGGTCACCCAACTCGAGAAAACGGAAGAACATCGTCTGCGTGGAGCCGGAGACGATCGGGACGCCGAACGGGTTGAAGGGATTGCTGGCCGGCAACGTGATCGTGTTGAGATTGGAGATCGGCGCGGGGGACAGCCCCTCGATGTTCTGGTTGCGCTGCCAGCCCAGCTCGACGAAGGCGGTGAGGCTGGACGACAGCTCGTGGCGCCCGTGGGCGACGACGCCGATACGGTCGGCCTCGGTCTGGGGACGGATCGCGGCGTTGGCGTCGAACGTGTTCTGGGTCTGGAGCTGGCGGGTGAACGCGGCATTAGGCCCGGCAGCGGCGCGGTCGCTCGTGAACGTGCGCTGGGCGGCGGTCGCGGTGGCCGGAATGACCTGGCCGGTGATGGGGTCGGTGGCGCCGACAGGCACCACGAACGAGCCCGGCGTGTTGCTCGCGAGCAACAGCTGGCGTTTCACCGGCTGCGGCAGCTGGCCGAAGAGGAACTCGTCGCGCCGGAACCAGTCGGCGATGACCGACACCGAGGTGCCGCCGTTCTTGGCGCCCGTGGCGAGCGAGCCGCGGAGCGTGGGGGCGTTGATGTCGCCCGTGAAGTCACCGTAGCTGGTCGACAGCGTCGTGCCGGTGAAGTCCTTCCGGAGGATGATGTTCACGACCCCGGCGACCGCGTCGGCGCCGTACACCGCGGAGGCGCCGTCCTTGAGCACCTCGATACGGGCGATGGCGGCGACGGGGATCATGTTGACGTCCACGAACTGCTCCGTGCCGAGGCCGGCGGCGCTGCCGCCCTGCCCGAACGGCGCGAGCGTGACGCGGCGCCCGTTGAGAAGCACGAGGGTGGAGTTGACGCCGAGCCCGCGCAGCGAGATCGCGGCCGAGCCCGGGGAGGAGGTGTTGACGCGGTTCTCGGCGAAACCCTGGGCGCCGATCTCGGGAATCTTGCGGAGCAGCGCGGGCAAATTGGTCTGGCCGGAGGCCTCGATCTCGGCGGGCGTGAGCACGCGGAGATTGATGGCGCCGGCGGACTCGCCGATGCGAAGGTTCGAGCCCGTGACGGTGAAAGCCTCGAGCTTGGTCGGGGCGGCGCCCGCGGCGGGCGGGGTCTGGGCAAACGCAGCCGCGGGCAGCACCGCGGCAACGAGGAGGGTACGGGGGAGTACGCGCATGGTAGGTGTCAGGTGTAGGTGAAGGGAAAACGAGTGTCCGACCGCAGCCGCGGCGCAAGCCCGGCCTCGCGGAGGCGGGCGGCTTGACGACGGAGGCAGGCGGCGCGACGGGTAACCGGTGGATTTGCCCGCCCTTCTCCCGATCGCGCACGCGGCCGCGACCCTCTTCATGACCGGCGTGATCTGGTTCGTGCAGGTCGTGCATTACCCGCTGTTCGGCCGGGTTGGCGCGCAGGAGTTCGCGGCATACGCGCGGGAACACGCCGACCGGACCGGCCGTGTCGTGGGCCCGGCGATGGCCGTGGAGCTGGCGCTGGCACTGGCGCTCGCGGCGCGGGCCGGCGCCGGCGCCCTCGCCTGGGCGGGACTGGCGCTGCTCGCCGTGATCTGGGGCTCGACCGCGTTGGTGCAGGTGCCGCTCCACCGCCGGCTCGCGGCGGGACCCGACCACGCGGCGCAACGCCGCCTGGTGCGGACCAACTGGATCCGCACCGCCGCCTGGACGGCGAGGGCGGTGATCGCGACTATGCTCGCGGCGGGTTAGTATCCGATTCTTAGGTACGATTCTATTGAAGCTGATCACCCCAATTTAGGGGAGACGCCGCCGTTCCCGCGCGGAAGGAGGCCGGTCAAAGCAGGGGGCATCGCATGCCCTTCCCTTCTCCCTTCTCCTCCCCCGCCGCCACCGCGCGGCGGCGGCTCGCCTTCCTCGCGCTGCCCGCCCTCGCCGGCGCCACCCCACCCGCGAATCCACCCGGCTTCGTGCTGCCGGCGACGCCGGCGGCGGAAGCGGCTGCGACCGACGACCTGCCCCGCCGCGCGGCCGCCGCGCGGGCCCACGCTGCCTGGCGCGACCGCGAGGGCGGCGCGGACTATCAGCCCACGCTTTCCTTCCTGCGGGAGACACCGGTGCTGATGCTGGTGACGACGCCGCGCGAACCCGCCGAGCGCGCGCTGCACCGCCGGCGCGCGATCATCCAGGCCTGCGGATTCCTGCTCGGCGCGGAGGCGTTTCCCCAGGCGGTGGTCTGCGTCGTGGAGGCGGACCCCGCGAAACCCGGCGCTCCGGCGGTGCGCAATCACCCCGTTGCCAGGGCCGATTTCACCACGCGGCTCGGCGCCGAAGCCGGCACGCCGGACCTCGCGGCGGCACTGCGCGCGGCCCGCGCGAACGACGCCCTGACCCTCCGCCTCTGCACGGCGCTGCGCATCGATTGAAACCACGCCGCCCATGAAGCTCATGCATCCTTTTCTCCCCGCGCTGGCGCTCGGACTCGCCACCGCCGGCCTGGCCCAGGGCTCGGTCAACCTCACCAGCCGTGCCTTCACCGCCGCGAATCTCCCCTACGTGTGGACCGACGAGGCGCTGCCGGCGCCGTACCGGCTGCGCGTGAAGATCGGCGGCACGCACCATGCGACGACGCTCTACAACAACAACTGGACGCGCCTGGAGAGCGTACCCGCTCCGGGCACCTATCTCGTCGAGACCTACTGGGTGCTGTACGATCCCGCGAACTGGAGCGTCGCGCGCGAGATCGGTCCCTTCTCCAGCGGCACGATCACGATCCAGCCTTCATCCCAACCGCCGTACGCGCGGAGCGTTTCCGCGACCGCCACCTCGCCGGGCCAGATCACGACGCTCGCCGGTTCAGCCGCGGACGGAAACGGCGACCTCGCCTGGCTGCACTTCTTCACCAACGACCCGACGTGGAGCGGCTACGTTTACGCGGGCAGCGCCCACGTCGGCGCGCGGAGCGACGCTTCGGCATCCGTGGCGTGGATGATACCCACGGGCGGACGAACCGGCACCTATCAGGCGCATCTGCGCGCGGCGGACGCGACCGGGCTCTGGGATTGGAACGGGGGAGCGAACGCCAGCTTCTCGGTACGGGCCGGCCAGCCGCCGGTTTATTCCCAGAACTCGACCGGCGCGATCGGCCGGCCCTTCACTCCGCAACTTTTCGGCGGCGCCGGCTCCGGCCAGTGGCAGTGGGTGATAGCCGGCCGCACAAACTGGGGTGGAACCCAGCCCGGCACCCTCCTGCCTCCCGCCAACACGCCTTCCCTGAGCTGGGTGCCAGATACGGCCGGCGACTATTACTTCTGGATCATCCGGCAGGGAGATGCCTCGTATCTACCTTCGAACATCGCGGGGCCGTACCTGCTCAGCGTGCGCGGCAATCCCCCGTTGATCGTCGCCCAGCCCGCCTCCCTCACGGTGACCGCCGGATCCCCGGCCAGCTTCAACGTCACGGTCGCGGGTGACGCCCCGCTTTCCTACCAATGGGCCCGCAACGGCCTAGCCCTGCCGGGCGCCACGCAGGCACAGTTGGCCCTCCCCGCGGCGCAGCCTGTCGACGCGGGCGGCTTTTCGGTCCTGGTGCGCAATCCGAGCGGGACGGTCACGAGCGCGACGGCGTCCCTCACCGTTCAGCTCTTGCCGCCCTCGATAATCGCGGCTCCATCCGGACAAACGGTTCCAGCGGGGCAAACGGCGGTGCTGTCCGTTTCCGCGACCGGCTCGCCCACCCTGGGCTACCGCTGGTTCCGGGACGGCTCCGAGATCGCCGGCGCCACGTCCGCCAGCCTCGCGTTGCTGAACGCCCAAACTGCGCAGGCCGGCGCCTACTCGGTGGTCGTTTCCAACGCGGCCGGCACGGTCACCAGTTCGCCGGCGGTGGTCTCCGTACTGCCGACCGCTCCCGTGATCATACGTCAGCCCGCGGCCGTGAGCTCCCAGGCGGGGCAGGCGGTTCAATTCAGCGTGGCGGCCAACGGCTCCGAGCCGCTCGGCTTCCAATGGCGCCGCGACGGCGCGGCCATTGCGGGCGCGACATCGTCCACGCTCACGCTCGCGACGGCGCGCACCTCCGATGCCGCCGCGACTCCGGGCTACTCGGTGGTCGTTTCCAACGCGGCCGGCTCCACGACCAGCGCGCCCGCCGCGCTCACGGTGACCGAAACCCCGCCCGTCCGCCTTGCCCTGCAATACTGGAGGGAGAACGACTTTCCCGATCGCCCCACCGGAAACGGACAGTGGATCGAGGAGGAAGTCTGGATGGAGGCGCACTGGGAGGAGCATGGACGCTGGGAGGACACGGATGGCGACGGGGTCGAGGAGACTTGGATCGTGGAAGGTTGGACCTGGGTTCCGGCGGGCACGCGAACCGAGTCACGATGGGTGGAGGAGATCGCGGCCGACGGCCTGTTCGGATCGCAATGGGCGACCACGGTCGGGGACTTCGGCTCGCCGGCCCTGGCACCCGGAACCGCGGTGGCCTCGGCCGCCAGCGAGCGCGGTCACCTGCTCGAGAGCTATCGGCCCGGGGCGAGTGACATCGCCCTGCGCGCTTGGGCGCTGGCGCCGGCCGGTAACTGCCGCGACTTTCGCTTCGCGGTTTTCCAGCCGAACGGGACGGCGACGGGCCTTGCCGGGGCGATTCCACCCGGAGGATTTGTGGATATCCGGTTGCCGACGTGGATGTGGGGAAGCGGCTTCTATCGGGTCGAGCTCAGTTACCACGGGGGCTCGGCGACCGCGCTCCCGACCGCCAAGACAAGCTATTGGATCGCGTTGGGACAGGGCTTGCCGCCGCGCATCCAGCGTCATCCCGCTCCGGCGCAGCAGCGGGTGGCCGCGGGCGCCGCAATCTCCTACTCGGTCGCCGCCACCGACGCAGCCGCGTTCCAGTGGCTGAAGGATGGAAACACCCTCGCGGGAGCGACCACCGCCACGCTGCTCCTTCCGGCAATCACACCCGTGCAGGCAGGCACCTACCGGGTGCAGGCAAGCAATGCCGCCGGGCGAACCACTTCCGATCCGGTGATTCTCGAGGTCGACGCGGCCTCGTCCGCCGACAGCGACGCCGACGGAGTGCCGGATTCGATCGAGCGCCTCCTCGGACTGAATCCGGCCGCGCCGGGCATCGGCGACGCCACCAACACCACCCTCCGCCTTCGCATCCACTCCCCCTGAACCATGAATCCGCTACCACGAATACTGGCGGCCGGCCTCGCGCTCGCCACCCTGCCCCTCGAGATCCAGGCCACGCCTTCCGCGCGCATCACCGCCGCGCTCACCGCGCGCGGCGAGGCGGCCGCGGCTCTCGTCGCCGGAAACCCCGCGCTCGCGCTCTCCACCCTGCGACGCGCCGTCGGCCGCGGACCACACGCTCCCTCCGAGGAGGCGCAGCTGATCGCGACCCTGTGCTCGTTGTCCCGGGAGATGGAGGCCGCTTCACCTGGATCCGGCAGGATCGCCGCCGGCCTCGCCTTCGCCGAGGGCAAGCGGCCGCAGCCGAAACTCAATCCCCGCGAGGCCGCCCTTGCCGACCTGGCTCTCGGGGAACTCAGCGAGTTCACGCTCGGGGATCACGACGCCGCGCGCGCGTTCTACGAATCCGCCCTCGGCGTTGGAGCAACCTCCGCGGCCGCCAGACGCGGCCTCAACCGCATCACCTGGCGTCAGGCACTCATCGAAACGAAAGCTGCCGAAAGCGCGACGCTGCGCCGCCGCAATTCCTAAGCCATGAAACCCGACTCCCGCTCCCTCTTCACCGCGTTCCGCTTCGTCGGCGCCACGCTTGCTTCCCTCGCGTCCGGCCGTGCCCAGAGTCCGGATCCGGCGCCGATGGTGCCGGTCAACTTCCAAGCCTTGGTCACCACGGTGCCCACCCATGACGTGGAAAACCCGGCCTACGCGCGCATCACGCCCCTCGGCGTCTCCGGCGCCTCGGAAAGCGCCCACGGCGAGGATTCCCGCGGGGCCGAACTCTTCACGTCGGTGGGCTTCGCCCGAATGCGCCCCGGACGCACGCACCTCTTCGAAATCACCTCTCAGGCCGCGACCCGCATCCGCGTGAAGATAACGCCCCCGCCCGGCCACCGGGCATTCATCAACGGCGTCGAGCACGAGATGTTCGACTGGGCGTTGGGCGACGCTGGGGTTCTGCCCAACCAGGGCTTTTTCTCCGTGCGGATCGACGATGGGGCCGGTGGTCCATCCGGGGAGGCGCCCTCCCTGCGGCCGGGACGTGTCCTGTGGTCGGTCGCGCTTGGCACTCTCCGCAGCGGTCGCCCCGCCGGCAGCCTGCGCCTCGCCTCCGAGGGCCTCACCGCCGACACCTTTAGGCCAGCCGCACTTTACTTCGATCGCGACGGTCCGGGTCAGGACGGCTGCCACGTCGGGGAGGACGGCGAGGTCTTGGTCGTGAAACGCGGAGGTACGCTCCGCCAAGTCAACGCCACGAGCGTGCTGGCCGACATCGTGATTCTGAACCCCACAAGTTACGCGATCCGGCTCTACCCACGCTCGCAGGTCGGCGCGCAGGGAACGGACCACACGTGGGCGGTGACCGGCGAACCCTTGCACGAGTTCATCATCGAAAGCCCGGTCGCGCCCGCGCTCACCGCGCTGCGGGTGACGCGACGCACCAACCAAAGCGGCACCCTGACGATGTGGACGCAGCTCACGCGCCAGCCCACCGCCCCATCCGGCGGGTCACAGTGGATCGTCGACGACTGGGTGGAGAAACCGGCGGGAGCGACGGCGGTCAGCAGCCCGGTGCGTCACCGCTGGACCTACACCGACGCCGACCGCAATGAACTGTTCGAGGTGCTCGACGAAAGCGGCGTCGTGGTACGGAGCTCTTTCCGGCGTTACGCCGACATCAACTTCGGCTCCGAGGTCTCGCGTGAATTGGAGCAGGAGGTACAGGGCCACGGAGGCGCCGCGCCGATCCGGACCGACTACACTTACCACACGAGCCTCGACCGGCCGGGCAATTGGCGCCGATTGCGGTCGGTTTCAGGCTCGGACGGCTCCTGGGCGGCGTTCGACTACCACGATGATTTTCTCTCCCGCGGCCGGATCCGGCAGGTGCGGCGCCCCCACGGCGATTCACCCGTCTCCGATCCGGGACCGGACGCCGCCTCCGGACACGTGACAACCTACACCTACTCCCACACGGATCATTGGGGCACCCGCGTGCTGCCCTCGCGCGTCGAGACCCGCGTCCATGGAGTGGTCACAGCCCGCTCCGAGTTCTCATACGCGGATGAGTTCGTGACCGACATCGCGACGGCCTACCGCCACTCCGCCGACGCGGTGCTCCCGGTTCGTGTCACGGAGCGCCGCGATTACACGGCGGAGGGCAGGTTCCTCACGACCCGCCTTCGCGACTTCCGCGAGGACGCCGATCCGCAATTCCGCTTCTTCCCCGGCCTGCCGCGCGCGGTTGAGAACCCCGACCGGACGATGACGGTGCACGTTTACCATCCTGCGGCTTTTAGCGGGGAAACCGATCCCTTCTCTCCGCTCCAGACCGGTTCCTGCCGCGTGCATGTCACGCTTCACGGCACCCACGATGCGACGGCGGGGCTGCCCGCACCCGCCCTGCCCTTCGCCTCCCAACCGTTGCCCGGGAATTTCCGTGTCCTGGACGGAAAGTCGCGCCAGGTCCGCGTGCTCATGGGAGAACAAGGGCTCCCGCTGGTGTCTGAGCAGCAAGTGCTCGCCGGAACATGGACGGTCGTGTCGCAAGAGTTCCTGGACTACGCCGCCTCCTTGCTGCACCGGGGCACCCGTCGGAGGACCGCGCGGGACGGGACGCCTTGGCAGGCTGCGGCGCAGACCTGGATCGCGGGGCGCGTGACCACGACGGTGAATGAGTTCGGCACCGCCGAGAGCCGCTCCTACGACGTCCTCGGCCGGCTGGCTGCCACCGTGCGCGAAGGCGCCTCCGCCGACGGCATCACCATCGCTCCCCTCACGACGCACTTCGCCCACGATGCTGCCGGGGAGCTGCGCCGCCGCGCCACGGTCGCCGGGGCCGAGGCGTTGGTCGGAACTTTCGGGCATGACACCGCCGGAAGATTGGTCCGCGAGGCGGCACCCGGACGCGGCGAGACCGCATACTCCCATGCGGTGGAGACGCGCACGCGGACGGCCGTTTTTCCCGACGGGGCAACTCGCGTGGAAACCCGTCGTCGTGACGGCTCACTCGCTTCGATCACCGGCACCGCGGTCGTCGCGGAACATCACCAGCAGACAGTGGAGCCGGACGGCACGGTTCGTTCCGGTTCCCGCGTGCGAACGGCATCCGACGCGCGTTTCCGCGAGACCATTACCGATTGGCTCGGCCGGACGGTGCGTCGGGCGGAACCGGGATTCGCCTCGAATCCGCCGCGCGCCGAGGAGTTCACCTATGATGCCACGACGGGCCTGCCCTCCACGAACAGCCGGACCAGCCAAGCGCTGGTTCGTTTCCATCACAACGCGGCCGGCGAGAAGACGCGCGAAGGTCTGGACCTGGAGGAGGATGGCCTCGTGACGGCATCGATGGACCGGATCAGCGACTTCGACACCGCCGCGGAGTTGGTGGAAGGCGCGCTCTGGCTCACCACCCGCCGTTGGACGTATCCGCATGCGCGGAGCGACGCCCGGGTGCTGGTCTCGGCCGAGCGGCGCAGGTTAACCGGGCTTTCCGCGTCGCTGCGCGAGGAGACGCGCACCACGGATCACGAAGGCAACGTCACCACGCGGACCGTGAACGTCGACGCCACAGCCCGCCGCGTGGTGATCTCCGTGACCGCGCCCGGGCTGGCGCGTCCCGCGACGGAGGTGCGGCTCGCCGGTCTCACCGTCACCGAGACGGGTCATGACGGCCTCGTGAAGCGCTTCGGCTACGATGCCTTGGGAAGATTGGAGTCGTCGACGGATCCCCGTTCGGGTCGGTGGGTGACCACGTTTCATCCCGGCACAGATCTGCCGGACGAGATGCGCGACCCGGCCGGACGACTGGTGGAAAAGAAGGTCCAGGACAGCATGGGCCGCGTGATCTTCACCCGCGACGCCGCGGACCGCACCACGCGCATGGCGTACACCCCACGCGGCGAGCTTTGGCGGCGCTGGGGTTCCGGCGTGAAACCGGTCGCCTTCGCTTACGACGGCTACGGTCAACGCACCCACCAATACCTGTATCGCGACGACACACCCACCCGTTGGGAATCCGTGACATGGCCCGGGGAAGGACTGCCTTCGCAGGCAACGGAGTGGGAACACGACGCAGCCACCGGTCTGCTCGTCAGGAAGTATGACGCAGAACGAAGGTTCACGGAGTGGGCGTACAACGAGCGCGGCCAACCGTCGCGGAAAACCCTCGCGCGGCGCGTGAACGGCGCCCCGCTGGTGGTGAGCTACTCCTACGTTTCCGGCACCGGGGAACCCGCCACGATCACCTACAGCGACGGGACGCCGGCCGTCAGCTACGAGACTGGCGGTCAGACGCGGCTTGGCCAGCCGCGGGCCATCACGGATGCCACCGGCACACGCACGTTCGAGCACGACATTGCAGCACCGTGGCGCCTCACGCAGGAGGTGTTGCCGTCGTTTTACGGCGGCCGGCGCCTCGCGGCGGTTTACGAGGAGGCCAACGGCACCCCCGCGGGCGCCACGGCCCTCTCCGGCCACGTGCTCGCGTCGGTGAAGGGTCGCGGCGCCGGCTTCCGACTCGGGGCGAATCCCACCGCCTCGTCGTTTGACCTCGAGATGATCCGCTCCATCGCCGACACCGGTCGCATCGCGGGGATTTCTCACCGGCGGGCCAACGGGGTGGCAGCCCGGGAATTTGCCTACGGATATGAGCCCGCGCCCTCCGGGGCACCATCGTCGTTGGTCCGCACGGTCACGGCGGCGGGATCGGGTTGGAGCCTGACGCGCATGTTTGATCCGGTGCATGATGTGCCGACCGCGGTGGAGACGCGGTGGAACGGCGTGATCCAGTCGCGCCACGCCTACCAGTACAACGCGGTCGCGCTGCGGGACACGGCGGTGCAAACGGGAGAAGCGTTCGCCGATGTTGGCGCCACCTACCAGCGCCTCACCTACGGCTCGCGCGGCGAACTTCGCTCCGCTTACGGGTACGCGGGCTCGGACCCCGGGTCGACCGCCCGACCGCTCGCCAGCCGGCTTCACGACTACACCCACGATGCCGCGGGAAACCGTCTCACCGCGAATCCGAGCGGGGATCCCGCGTTGCGCGACGACTTCACCGCCGACGCGCTTAACCGCCTCCGGCAGCGTGAGAACAACGCGTTGTTCGTGGCCGGAACGGTCTCGGCATCGCCCGGCGTGCGCGTCGCGGTGTCCGGCTCCGCGCCGGCCGGCCCAGGCAGCGAGGTCGAGGCGGGGCGAGCGGGCGGCCACTGGGGAACGGGCATCGTGGTGAACAACCTCACGGCGCCGTTCCTAGGGACAGTCACCGCGTTCGCGGTCCTGCCGGGAGGTGGACTGGGCGGAGCCGACCTGGTGCGGCGCGAGTCACGAGACTTTTTCCTGCCTCCGGCCGTGCAGTCGTTCGCCTACGATGAGGACGGCAACCTCACGTCGGACGGTATCTGGGATTACGCGTGGGACGCGGAGAACCGTCTGGTGCGGATGTCGGCCACCGCGGTCTCCGTCGCGGCCGGCCGGCCGGCACTCACGCTGTCGTTTCAATACGACCATCTCGGCCGCCGCGTGCGAAAGGAAGTGCGCTCCGGCGCGGGCCTCACGCCGGTAAGCGAACGCCGCTACGTTTACGATGGATGGAACGTCGTCGCGGAGCTGGACGGCACGGCGGCGATCCGGCGCACGTTCGCCTGGGGCCTTGATCTGAACGGAGGCGTCGGCACCGCGGGCGGCGTCGGCGGCTTGCTGCAGATTCAAGATGCCGCCGCCGGCAAAACCCTCCTGCCCGCGTTCGACGGCAACGGGAACGTGACGGTGCTGCTGAACGCCGACACCGGCGCGATCGAGGCTTCCTACGAATATTCGCCTTTCGGCGAAGTACTCCGCGCGAACGGGCCCTACGCGGCGGCTAATCCCCTGCGGTTCTCGACCAAGTGGCAGGACGAGGAGACCGCCCTGCTCTACTACGGCTACCGTTACTACGCGCCTCGCGAGGGTCGGTTCATCAGTCGCGACCCGATCGAGGAACAGGGTGGACTCAACCTCTACGGGTTCTGCGGCAACGACGGCATCAACCGCTGGGACTACCTCGGACAACTGTCCCTGAAGGGATTCCTCAAGAAGGCCTGGAAGCCGCTCGTCGCCATCGGAGCGGGCGTGCTGACTGCAGGTACCGCGATGTATGCGTACGCCCTTGCGACCGGCGGGGCCAGCGCGGCGACCTTCGGCGGCATGCTCGGCTCCGTTGGCCTAGCCAGCGGTTGGGGCCCAGCTTGGGCCAGCGTCGCGGGCGGCGGCTTCGGGTTCGGATCCGCCTTTGCCGGCGCCCGACTTAGCGGCGCAGGAACCTCCGACGCCCTGAGGGCCGGACTTCGCGGAGCGGTCACCGGCGCCGCCGTCGCCTACACCGTTTCCCAAGTCGTCGCTGGCGTCGACGCGTGGCGGCATGACACCCATCAGTTTTACCGGGTGGGGGCGCCGACGGGGGACCTCGTGGGCAATAATGTGACCAGAGTCGCGCGATCGGAAATCGAAGGCTCAGTGCGTATTTTTGAGAACGGTATTTTGAACGACTTAAATCAGGCGGTTAAGCACGGCCTGAACCACTTTGACGGCCAATCCTTCATCCTAGCCCACAACCCCACCCGCGGAGGGCTAGCCGATATTTTAGAAACTGCCCTCGGTAAGATCACCGGCACTTCGAGCCTTGGCCGAGACCTTGCCGGGATGCTTGGGCGGATCGATCCGGCGACCTCCTCGCTCTACCTGCACAGTCAGGGCGCGCAGATCGGTATGAACGCCCTGAAAGCCCTGGCTGACGCCGGCGGCTCGGCGTGCGGGCTGCAGGTGTTTGGATACGGGGGCGCGACCCACCTCACGACGTCCAAGTCCATCGTCTCCTGGTCCGGAGCGACATGGGCGGGCTGGACCATGAACGGGCTCGACGCGGTACCGAACATTGTCGGCCTGAACGCCATTTTCGCACCGCATCGGTTTCTCACCTCCTTGCTCGCCTCACCGCTGCTGCTTGCACCCACCGGCTTGGAGCATCTGAGTCCGCACACGTGGCAGAACAGCATCTGGAAGGCCTTCAACCGTACCTACTGATGATTCGTCGCCTTATCTTGATCCTGGCCGTGGTGTTCCCAGCTCACTCCCACGGAGCGGCAAAGGAGTTCGCCGGGCCGCACACTTACCGGGCGGGCGATTCGGTCATCAGCTACCGGATACCGCGTGACCTTGTCTCCGCCTACACGCGGGCTGAAAGGGTGTTTAAGGACGCCAGTTACCCAATCATCTTTAGAACCGCATACCGCAGGCAGGGATTTCTGGTGGAAACCGCCTACGGTAATTTCACCATGGGAGTGATTCCTACCCCGGAGGCATTGAGGCCGAGTCGTTCGGTACGGGCGCTGAACGACTACTACAGCCTATATCTTTCATCGGGAGAGCGCTTTGTGGAGACGGCCTCAAAGCGGTCGGGAGATCGCGATTGGCTTCACGTCATCTGCCGTCCGCGGGAAAAGCCGGAGAAGATAAGCTCGATACTGCACTACACCGAAATCTCACCCGACTTCATCCTCTACATCGGCTTGGGCTCCGGAACCAGTGAGCCCTTCCACGCGGGACTTCTGAAAAAGCTTAGGCCGCTGGTAGACGAGGTTGTCGCGAGCGTGAGGATCTCCCGGGCCGGTGAACCGGTGAAGCCGGACGGGGCACGGTAAGGAGGAGCCTAACCTTTCTCCTGCATAGTTAGCGGCAACCCTCCTCCGCCCAGCCTGCGACGGGCTCCCCCGGAAGATTCTACTCCACCCACCAGCTCGCCTGTAACCCGACGCCCGTCGTTACGCACCCCGCATGCCGTGTCCGCGGCAAGCAGCCGCGGCTACATCGAACTTCCGTCCGAACGCTTCGCTGCTGGAGGATTTTTCCCCGATCGCCTGCGCTCAGCCGGCCTTCACTTTGGCGAAGGTCTCGTTGAGCGCGCGGGCGGAGGCCTGGAGGGCCTGCAATTCCTTCGGCCAGAGCTCGACCTCGACGTGCGCGAGGGCACCGCGGCGTCCGACGACGGTCGGCACGCTGATGGCCGTGCCGCGCAGGCCGTAAGCGCCCTGCTGCACGGTGGCGACCGGGAGCACCTGCCGCTTGTCGTGCGCGATGGCGTGGATAACCTCAGCTATAGTGAGGCCCACCGCCCAGCCGGCGCCGCCCTTGCGGCGGATCACCTCGGCGCCGCTCCCTTTGGTGCGCTCGAAGATCTGCGACTGGAAAGTCGGGGTGCAGCCGGCGACCTTCGTCAGCGGCAGGCCGGCGTACGTAGCCGACGACCAAACGGGAAACATCGAGTCCCCATGCTCGCCGAGTATCAGCGCCTTAACCTGCGTGGCGGCGAGTCCGAGTTCCTGCGCGATGAGCGAGCGGAAGCGTGCGGTGTCCAGCATCGTGCCGAGGCCGAGCACCTGCTGCCAGGGTAGGCCGAGGCGCGACTGCGCAAGCTGCGTGAGGATGTCGACCGGGTTGGAGACGACAAAGATCAGGGCATCCTTCCGCATCCCGGCCGTCTTGATGCTCTCGAGGATGCCGGAGAACAGCGCGACGTTACGGTTGATGAGATCGAGCCGCGACTCGTCGGGCTTCCGGCGAAGACCGGCCGTGATGACAAAAATATCGCTGTCCTTCGCCTTGGCGTAGTCCCCGGCGTAGATGCGCTGGTCAGCGATCGAGGAGGCGCCATGCAGGAGGTCGAGGGCCTCTCCCGCCGCGAGATCGGCGTTGGCGTCGAGAATCTGGATCTCGGAGACGATGCCCGCGCACTGCAGGGCGAACGCCGCGTTGGAGCCGACGCGGCCACCGCCGCCGATGATGGAGACTTTCATGGAGAGAAGGAAAAGGGAGAGGGAGGGTGAGAGGGAAAAGGGGGAGAAAAAGGCGGCGGGGAGAAGGGAGTGAGGGACTCAGCGCAGCACTTGCATCCTGGCACCGCGGTAACCGTACGACCGGCCCGCGCGGTTGATCCCCTTAATCCGTGTTCATCCGTGTCTATCCGTGGTTGACCGGCTTTTCCCGCTCAGGCCTTGAGCTGCTTGAGGATTTGCTCGGTGACGGCCTGGACGATGGCCTCGATCTGCGGATCGGGAGCGGTGGAGACGGTGTCGGCCGGGGCGGCCGGCGTGGCGCAGACGACGCCGGGGCGGAAATCGGCGCTGTCGCAGAGCTCGCACTCCTTGAGGCCGGCGCGTGGGTCGGGCATGCCGAGTTTTTGGCGCAGGTTGATGAGCTCCTTGGCCTGACCGCCGGTGAAACGATGGAGGCCGCCGCCGAGGCCGGCGGCGATCCACACGGTGCGGCAGTAGGAGTCGATGTTCTCCATCTTCCAATAGGCGTCCTCGACGTCCTTGCCCCAGACAATCACGCCGTGGTTCTGCATGAGCACAGCCTGGTGGTCCTTGCCGACCTCACCGACCTCGTCGGAGTTGGCCTGGGTGCCGGGGGTCTTGTACTCGGCGACGCCGATCTTCCCGAGGAAGACCTCGGCCTCAGGGATGAGGCAGGAAGGGATGTCGACGTTGGCGATGGCGAAGGCGGTGGCGTGGGGCGGGTGCGCGTGCACGCAGGCCTTGGCCGCTGGCTGGCGCTTCATGATGCCGAAGTGCGTCTTGGCCTCGCTGGTGCGCACGCGGGTGCCAGCGAGCTGGTTGCCATCAAGATCCACGAGGCACATGTCCTCCGGCTTCATGAAGCCCTTGCAGATCAGCGTGGGCGTGCAGAGGGCCAGGTTATCGCCGACGCGGATGGTGATGTTGCCGCCGTTGCCGTCGGTGTACTCACGCTGCCAGAGACGGCGGCCCATCTCGCAGATGCGCTCCTTCAGGACGTGGATCGCGGGCGAGTTGAAGAATTTCTCGATCTCGGCCGGCGTCTTCGGGTCGGAGCCGGGCGTCCAGCGGAACTCGTAATCGGGGATCGACGGACCCGCCGCCTTCTTCGACGGTGCCGCGGTCTTGGCGGCGCCCGTGCCCTTGAACGACGGCTGCAGGCTGCCGCCGCCGAGCACGTCGCGCGCGGAGGGCGTCAGGATGGAACCGGCCGGGGGCTGCTCGCCTTTGCGGAGCAATTCCTCGGCTTCACGGGCGGTGATGACTTTCGGCATGGAGAATCAGGGTGAACGAATCACTTGGCCGCGGCCGGACCGGCCGGCGGCTCGTAAAAGAAGGTGTCGATGAGGCACACGTTGAACGCGTCGACCGGAGTGGGGTTCTCAAACGGCGCGGTGGCCTCGGCGCCCTCCGAGAAACCGATCACGTGCCCCTCCCCCGCCCCGAGGTTGTCGTAAACCACGAGGCTGCTGCCCTTCGCGAGCGGGGTCACCTCGGCGCCGGCGAACTGCTCGCGTCCGAACGGCTGCACGAGGAGAAATCGCCCGCCTTTGTACGCGGGATCCTGCCGCGAAAGGGTGACCCGGCCGATGACGTGTCCGAGGCGCATGGGTCAGCGTCCGGCGGCGGCGTCCTCGTCGTCGATCACGCCGACGACGATGTTGCGAAGCGGCGAACGCGGGTCCTTCACGTGGTTGCGGGTGTGGGAACCGTCGGTGGAGATCAGCACGCGCTGGTGGCGGCCGGCGCCGTGCGGATCGATCGCGAGGATGGGCAGGCCCTCCTCGGCGCCGCGCTCATCGAGCGGCTGGCAGATGACCGAGCGATGGCCCGCCATGCTGGGATGGCAGACCGTCGTGACGATCACTCCGTCGACGCGCGCGAGGATCATGGCCGGTTCAGTAGATCCGGAGATTGTCCACCATCACGCAGCGGCGCGTGCGGGTGAAGGTCGAGGGCGTCGTGATGCCCTCGCCGGTGGTCGTGGCGATCGAGTAGCTGAGATAGCCTTCACCGCCGAGGCCCAGGCCGGCGACGCTCGGGCCGTTCTTCACGAACAGCGTCGTGTCGAGCGCCCGCGCCATCAGCGTCATGTGGTCGACGTTGAGCGAGTGGATGATCGCGGAGTGCTTGTAGCCGTGCTCCGACTTCCGCGCGAACTCGATGCCCTGCTCGATGCTCTTCACGCGCACGACGGGCAGCATCGGCATCATCTGTTCCTCCATGACGAAGGCGTGGTCGACGTCGGTCTCGGCGAACAGCATCGGGGTGCTGGCCGGCACCGAGGCGCCCGCGTGCTGCGCGAGCACGGCGGCGTCGGCGCCCACGAGCTTGCGGTTGACGGCGGCGTGCGAGCAGCCGCCGGCGTCCTTGGAGAACGTGAACGCCGCGGCGGAGAGTTTCTCGAGTTGCGCGGCGTTAAGCTGCGCGGCGCCGGCGGCCTTCAGGCCGTCGAGGAACTTGTCGAAATGTTGCTCCAGCACGAACACCTGCTTCTCGCCGATGCAGAGGAGGTTGTTGTCGTAGGCGCCGCCCTGGATGATATCGCGCGCGGCCTTCTTCAGGCAACCGGTGCCGTCGACCAGCACGGGCGGGTTGCCGGGGCCGGCGCAGATGGCGCGCTTGCCGGACTTCATGGCGGCGGCGACGACGGCGGGGCCACCGGTGACGCAGAGCAGGCGGATATGCTCGTCCTTCGTCAGGGCGGAGAAGGTGTCGAGCGTCGGCTTCTCGACCGTGCAGACGAGGTTCTCGATGCCGAGCGCGGCGTGGATCGCCTCGTTGTAGGCGCGAACCGCGAGCGCGGCCGAACGCGCGCCGCCCGGGTGCGGGTTGAAGACCACCGCGTTGCCGGCGGCGACGATGTTGATGATGTTGCCGCTCAGCGTCGGCACCGAGTGCGTGACCGGCAAAATGGCGCCGATGACGCCGAAAGGCGTGTACTCCTCCAGCGTGATGCCGTGGTCGCCGCTCATGCCGTACGGCTTGATCCACTCCACGCCGGGGACGAGCTTCACGATCTGGAGTTTCTCGATCTTGTGCTCGAGGCGGCCGATCTTCGTCTCGTCGAACTCGAACTTGCCCCACTCCGCGGCACGGTCGCCGGAGAGCGTCTTCACGATCTCGACCACCTTGGCGCGGCCGGCGATGCCCTTGGTCTTGAGCTGCTCGAAGGCGTCCTGCGCGGCCGCGCAGGCCTCGGCGACGTCCTCGAACACGCCGAAGCGCGGGCCGCCGCGGCGGATCGCGGGGGCGGCGGATGCGGCCGCCGCGACGTTGGCGGGCGAAGGCGCGGGCGAGGTCACCGGCGAGCGGCCGAGGCTGCGCATCACGTCCTCGACGATAGAGCGCAGGGCCTGTTCATCCAGCTTCAGGGGGGAACTCATGGCGGAGGCGGAAGGGTGGCGGCGGGCGGTTCAGGGCGGCCGGCTCAGGACTGGGCGGGATAGACCCGGCGGTTGAGCACCTCGACGGTGTCGACGATGCCGACCACGACGGCGTCGACCGGGAGGGTCTTCATGCCGCTGGCCTGCCGGGCCGAGCTGCCCTGGCAGAACAGCACCACCTCATCGAGGCCGGCGCCGAGGGCGTCGACCGCGACGATGGTGTTGGCCCCGGCGCGGAACTGCGCGGGGTTGGACTCGTCGACCAGCAGGGGCCGGAGCATGACGAGTTTACGGCCCTTCATGGCCTCGTCCTTCTTGGTCGAGACCACCGAGCCGATGACGCGCGCGAGAAACATGGCGGGGAAAGATTGCGGCGCAGCCGGCGGCCCAAGCCGGGCCGGGACGACGCCGCGACGGGCGAACGCGCCTTATTTCTTCGCGGCGGCCTTCGGAAGGACGACGGCGACGTCGTCGTGCGGGCGCGGGATGACCTGCACGCTGACGACCTCGCCCACGGTGCGGGCGGCCTGGGCGCCGGCGTCGGTCGCGGCCTTCACGGCGGCGACGTCGCCGATCACGACGGCGGTGACGAGGGCGTTGCCGACCTGCTTCATCGGGCCGGCCAGCGTGACGTTGGCGGACTTGAGCATGGCGTCGACGCCGGTGACGAGCGCGGTGAGGCCGCGCGTTTCGAGGAGACCAATGGCTTTGGAGGACATGACTGGTGGTTGGGAACTGAGTTGCGGTTGAAAAAATTCAGCGGCCCGCCTGCAGGCAGCGCACGGTCTCGCGCGCGACGACAAGTTCCTCGTTGGCGGGGATGACGAGCACCTTGGCGCGCGAGCCGGCGGCGGAGATCTCGCCCTCGGCGCCGCGAAGGGCCTCGTTGCGGACGGGGTCGAGAGCGATGCCGAGCTCGCCGAGGTTGGCGCAGATGGCGGCGCGAAGGTCGGGGTTGTTCTCGCCGATTCCGGCGGTGAAGACGAGGGCGTCGCAGCCGCCGAGCTCGACGAGCATCGCGCCGATCCAGTGGCGGGCGGAGTGGATGAAGACCTCCACGGCGAGCTGGGCGCGGGCGTCGCCGCGGGCGGCGGCGGCCTTCACGTCGCGCATGTCATTGCCGGCGCCGGAAAGTCCGAGGAGTCCCGCCTCCTTGGTCATCTGCCGCTCCACCTCGGCGAGCGGGAGATTGAGGGTCTTCATCACGAACGGCACCGCGGCGGAATCGAGGTCGCCCACGCGGTTGTTCTGCGGGAGCCCGGACTGCGGGCTGAGGCCCATGCTGGTGCCGATCGCGACACCGTCGCGGATGCCGGTGACGGAGCTGCTGCCGCCAAAGTGGCAGGAGATCACGCGCAACGGCCGCGCGCCGGCGGCCAAGGGCGTGGGACCCGCCTGATAAAGACGCCGCGCGCGTTCGGCGATGTCCTCGCGACCGAGCAATTCGGCCGAGCGTTCGGCGACGAACTTGTGACTCGCCCCGTGGAAACCGTAGCGGCGCACGCCGGCGTCGTGCCAGGCGGGCGGCACGGCGTAGCGGGTGGCGGCCTCCGGCATCCATTGGTAGAACGCCGTCTCAAACAGGGCCACGCGGGGCACGGCCGGGAGCTTCTCCCGGAAACGCTGGATACCCAGCGCGTACGGCGGGTTGTGCGCCGGCGCGATCTCGCGGAACCCGTCCAGCGCCTGGATCACGCGGTCGTCGGCAGGCACGCAGCCCGTGACACCGCGCCCGAGGACGGTCTTGAAACCGACGCCGTGCAGGTCGGCCGCGGAGCGCACGTGCCCGGCGGCCTGCAGCTCGGCGAGACAGTCGTCGATCGCCTTGCCGTAGTCGGTGACACGCTCGTAGCCGCCCTTCGCGACCAACGCCGCGTTGCCGGCTCCGTCGAAACGGAAGAGCCGGAACTTGAACGAGGTCGAACCGAGGTTGGCGACGAGGATGTTCACGGGACGGGGAGACGCCGCGCCGGGAGCCGAGAAACGGCCCCGCGCGCGACGGCGGAAAATCAGGCCTGGCCCTGCTGCAGCCAGCGGCCGAGACCGCTAAGCTCCTCGTGGGGACGCGGGATAACCTGGACGGCGACGACTTCGCCGACCTTCGAGGCGGCCTCGGCGCCGGCGTCAATGGCAGCCTTCACGGCGGCGACATCGCCGCGGAAGAACCCGCACACGTAGCCGCTGCCGACCGCCTCGTAGCCCGTCATCGTGACGCTGGCGGCCTTGAGGGCCGAGTCAGCGGCCTCGAGGAGCGCGCAGAATCCCTTGGTTTCAATCAGACCGACTGCTTCCT
>JACCDP010767645.1_pt1 | contig 30038 bp, 23 predicted proteins | sample 7445841 | NCBI WGS metagenome assembly JACCDP01 (sample SAMN15323441, study PRJNA562643) | freshwater metagenome | isolation source: river surface water | place: USA:Blue River Watershed | collected 2017-08-17 | reverse complement strand
CATATATTGTTACAAATTCATTTAATTCTGCTAATCAATCTGTATTAAATAATGAAATTATAACTATTAATAATAATGTTGTTACTATACATGCTTCTGGAACTGTTACTATTACAGCTATTCAAGCGGTAACAAGCAATTTTTATTCTATTTCAACATCTAAAATATTAAATATTTCAAAAGCTGAACCAACATTTGGTTTATTGGTGATACCAAGTGGTAAAAAATATTTAGATAATAGCTTTGAACTAACAAATCCAGAATCAAATAATAATGAAACTGGAAATAATTGGTCATATAGTGTATCAAATTCATTAAATATGTATAGTAATAGTGTAAGTAACACAAGTGTAATAACAATTTTAAATAATACAGTAAATATAACAGGAGCAGGAACAGCATTAATAACAGCAACTCAAGCAGAAACACTAAATTTCTTTTCAAAAAGTATTAGTGAATATATATCAATTAACCGTGCTATAGGAACTATAAATAGTATTTCAAATATATCAACAAATTATGGTTCTAATCCAGTTACAATTAATTATATAACAAATAATACAGATAATTATAGTTTTAGTTTTACCACTACATCACAAATAATAAATATTACTGAAAATGTAATTAGCTTTTTAGATGATGGAAATGCTAGAGTAGATGTATCTATCAGAGAAACAAATAATTACACTGAAGCAACTACATTGTTTACGGTTACAGTTTTACCAATTAATCCAAATTTAGGTATATTTAATATAAATACTGTTACATATTCATCAATAGAACCAATTAAAGTACCATTAGTACCACCAACATCTACAAATATAGATGGTACATGGTCGTTTCAAATAACAGATATAAATGGAATATCTACTGAAAGTTCTGTTGCATATATTAATAATTTAAATGAATTAGTTGTAACTGGTGCTGGATATACATATGTAAAAGCAATACAACAAAGTATTTATGGTTTTAATGAAATAAGTACAATAACTATATTTAATGTAAATAAAGCTTATCCATTATATGGAGATTTTATATTATATAATAAAACGTATTTAGATCAGCCATTTACTTTAATAAATCCAAATACATATAGTGATGGTCAATGGGTATATAATCTTAGTGATATAAGTGGAAATATTACTAATGATACTAGTGTTATTAGTATTACTGAAAATATAGCAACTATTACTGGTGCAGGCACTGTATATATAAAAGCTATGCAACTAGCAACAAATAATTTTACAGAAGCATTTATAGTAAAACCAATAACTGTTAATAAAGCAATATCAACATTAAATAACTTAATTTTACCAAATAATAAAAAATACTTAGATGTACAATTTGAACTAATACCACCAGTATCAAATAATTATGATAATAATAATAATTGGTTATATTATGTTAGTGATATAAATGGAAATCAATTAATTGATGATAGTAAAGTTACTATTAATGATAATATAGTAACAATAAATGAAGCAGGTTCAGTTTATATTACAGCATATCAAGAAGAAACATCTAACTTTTATTCTAATTATACAACAAGTTTATTAACAATTGGAAAGGCAACACCTCAATTAGGTAGTTTTATTTTACAAAATAAGGAATTTTTAAATGAACCATTTATTATAGAACCTCCAATATCAAATAATCCTAGTGATATATGGATATTTGAAATATTAGATAGCAAAGATTTAGAAAATAATGTAGTAAGTAATGATAACGTAATATCAATAAATAATAATACAAGAACAGTCACAATTATAAATACTGGATATGTTACTATTAAAGCTAGACAAATTGAAACAAGTAACTTTTTTGAAGAATCAAAAACAACTGTATTAACTATTAATCGTATAACACCAAGTATAATAAACGATTTAACATTACCTATTGGTAAAACATTTTTAGATGATGATTTTGATATTATTAATCCAATTACAAGTAGTGATGGAAATTGGTCGTATTTTGTAACAAATTTTAATGGTGTACCTACAAATGATAATAGTATAATTGATATAAATAATAATACTGTTATTATTAATGCTGCTGGAAATGTTTTTATTAAAGGAGTACAAGAACAAACAAGAAATTATTTTAACATTTCAATAATTAAACCATTACAAATTATGTTTAAAATTGATCCAACTATTGGTTCATTTATATTACCAACAAATAAAGTTTATGGAAATGCGCCATTTTCTATTACAAATCCTGTCTCAGATAGTCCTGGATTATGGAGTTATGTAGTAACAAATGTTAATGGTATACCTACAAATAATACATCAGTTGTTAGTATTAATGGTAATATAGTAACTATAAATGGTTTTGGTTCTGTATATATTAAAGGAACACAGCAAGATATAGGTATTTACAAAGAAATTTCAGTAATAAGTCAACTTATTATTAATAATAATACAAATGATTCTCCATCAAATATTACAAATATTAATGAATTAGAATATTTTGTTAATAATACAGCTGCAACTAATGGTGAAATATCAAATAATATAATAGGTGTAAGAAAACTTATAAATAATAAAAATAAACCATTAATATTAAAACAAAAAAATAAAAATGTTAGATTAACATATTAAAAATAAAATAAAAATATAGATTATTTAAATAGCTAACAAAATATAAATAAACATTTATTTATATTTTATAAAGTAGCATTAGAACCTAATGGCCCGTAATCTAAAAATTCACCAGTAGCAGTAGGTTTTACTTCATATTTTGGTGTTACACCTCCACGGGGATCATTATAATATGCTTGTTTTTTTTCAAATAATTCCATACCAATATCATATGATTGTCTCCAAGTATCTACACCTTGATAAGGTCTAGGAACTTTAGCATCAGGGTCAAATGTATATGCCATTGAACCAATATCACTTGTTAAAGTGCTTCTTTGTGGATTTTGATTATATGTTAATTTACCAGCATCATCGGCGCCAGGTACATTAGTGTATAAAGAAGGATATATAGGCATTTTGCTTATATTTCGTTGACAACCATAACAATCAACATCGGAAGTACATTGTTCACCAGTAATATAACAAGTAGATTTAGGACCACATTTATTATTACAACCATAAGAAGTAGTAAGAGGCATATTAACCGTATGACTAGTATCAGGTTGGTCTAAATCAGTAACTACACCATTAGTAAAACTTTCTTTATAAAATAATACATTGTTAGACAAATAATTAAAATAATAATAAAGTCCAACAACTAACAAAATACATATAAATATGTATATTAGTGTTGTTTTATTTAATTTGTTAGTTAGGTTCATTTATATAATAAAACAAGATATATTATTGAAATAATTATATAATTTATAATATATAATTATAATAAGAATAATAAAATACAATATGTCAACAAATACCAATAATGAACCAAGTGAAATAGATAAAAAAAAGGGTGAAACAGAAAAGGCACCAGATTGGCCTGCTTTTTGGAAGGAATTTGGCATTAAAGTTTTAGTAGGAACAATATTAATTTTAATGATATTTTTAGGAAGTGTGGCAATATTTACAGAAAAAGTAGCTTCTCTTGAACTTTTACCAACTAATATAGCTGAATTTCCATTTGAACCAGAATTAATGCCTAAAATTACTGGAAAAACGGTAACAGTTGATATTAATATTAATAATAAATATGATAGTATATTTAGTTTTACACCAATAGAAACAACAAGTTCAAAAATATATTTTGATATGGATGAAATTAATGAGTCATATAAAACAGAAGGATTTATAAATATGCTAAATTCTCTTAAATATGAACCAAGTAAAGTAAGTAAGTTAGGTGGTTTTGGACTATACTTTAGAGATGTAATGTGTACTATGATAGCATGGAATAATAGTTTAATTAATGGGTTGTATGGTTTTGCTAATAAATATTTACCAGATTGGTTAACATTGGTAATTTGGCCATTTATTTCTACAATTATTTATAGTGCTACAATGATGGTAAATTATTTTGCTTGTATTGTATCACATATAATTAATTTAAATGATTGGTTTGCTAGTGTGGATGACTCTAATGGTAGAGTTAATTGGATACCAGAAGGCGGCTTTGGGTTACGACGTTTTTTTGAAATGATAGCATATGGTTTTTTTGGATTTTTTGTGGTTTTTGTGTTTGCTCCTATTATAATAACAATTTATTCAGTATTATCGCCTACATTTTTACAAGCTAAATATGAAGAAAATGGGGAAAATATGCGATTTACGCAATTTATTAAAGATACAGTTAAAAATAATGTAACACCAATAATGGCAGTTTTATCATATAATTTGTTAGTTACAACAAAAAATACATTAGGTTCTACATATACTGCTTCAGCATTACTAGCAATAATAATTTCAGCTTTATTTCTTCATATATATAGTAAATTTACAGATAGTAGTAATGATAATAGTAGTAATAGTAATAAAAGTACACCCATAATAAATCCTGTACAAAAATTTACTACAATGGAAAAAGTAACACCTACACAACCACAAGTAGCAGCAACACCTAAAGTTACACCAATATCTCAACAAAATACACCAGTAATTAATCCAATTAATACTAATATTAAATCTTTAGAACAACAAGGTGGTAAAAAAAGAAAAAGTTAAAAAGAATTTATTAGTTTAATAACTTAAAAATAATTATTAATATAAGTTATTAAACAGTTAATGGTAAAAAAATATCCAAAAGTATCAGTATGTACACCAACATTTAATAGACGCCCATTTATACCATTTATGATTAAATGTTTTAAAAATCAAACTTATCCAAAAGATAAATTAGAATGGATTATTATAGATGATGGTACAGATCCTATTGAAGATCTAGTAATATCTATACCGCAAGTAAAATATTTTTACATAAAAGATAAAATGACATTAGGTAAAAAGCGTAATTTTATGCATAGTAAATGTACTGGAGATATAATTGTATATATGGATGATGACGATTATTATCCGCCTGAAAGAGTTAGTCATGCTGTAGAAGTTCTTACAAAAAATCCAAATTATTTAATTGCAGGTTCTTCACTTTTAGCAATTTATTACAAACATATTAATAAAATGTATGAATTTGGTCCTTATAAAGAAAATCATTCAACAGCGGCAACATTTGCATTTAAAAAAGAGTTGCTTAAAAAAACAAACTATGACAATAATGCTGAATTTGCTGAAGAAAAACAGTTTCTAAAAAACTATACAATTCCATTAATACAGTTAGACATTAAAAAAACAATTCTTGTTATTTCTCATGATCATAATACATATAATAAAAAAGATTTGTTAAATAATTTAGATGAAAAAAGGGGAAAAGAATCAAATATGTTAGTAAATGACTTTATTAAAGAAAAGGAGTTAAAACAGTTTTATTTAAATGATGTTGATGAATTATTAAAAAATTATGAACCTGGTAAACCTGAAAATAAACAAACTGCTATGAAGCAAATAAAAGAAAAACAAGAAGAACAAAATAAGGCTAGAGAAGAAATTGCAAAAATGAATCAATTAAAACAACAAATAGCTAGTTATAGTACAAATAATATAGATATAAAAACAATACAAAATAAGTATGAAAAACAGTTAGCAGAAAAAACAGTTTTAATTAATGAATTACTAAAAAAGGTAAAAGAATTAACAACAGAATTAAACAGTTATAAAAATAAATAATATAATTTATATAAAAACAACTTAAAGATAAGAAATATATATAAAGTATAATACTAACAATTAGTTAATTACAATTAAATCAAAATGTCTGCTGTTAACGATAATATGTCTATTACTTCTGCTGAGCTTAGAGAAACTAAGAAAAAGTTAAAGGAACTAAAGAAACAAATTACTACTAAGGTATATACTTTAAATAAAGTTTTTTATAATATTAGAATTAATAACAAATTTTATAAAAGATTTGTTGAATCCTACAATATTTATGGTTCTGGTGCTCAGGGAACTAAAATTGTAAATGCTGTAACAGGGGAAAAGATGCCTCATTTAGTAGGTTCTAGTGATGAAGATCTTTATTTTAAGGTAATTTCAACAACTGTTACTGGTTCTAATGGTCCTGTTACATTATTTTATAATTCACCAGCAGAATATGAGTTACATCAAGATAAAACAATTAATAATAGTATTAGAGACAGTTGGCGTGAAAAAAAACAAAGACATACAGGTGTAACTGTATCTAATTAAATATTATTTTTTATAAATATTTTATAAATAATTTATAAATAATTTATAAATATTTTATAAATAATATAATAAATAAAAAGTTTTATTTATTATAATTAAATTAAAATACTTATTCATCGTTATCGCTGTATACAGAAATATCATCACAATCAAGAGCATCCTCTCTAATATATTTATCAATATAACGATAAATACGATTTATATCTAACTTACCAATTTCATAATTTTCAAATAATTCAAGTAATTGATTTTCATCAAGAGATTTTTCTTTAATAGTTAAAAAGAAAGCAAATAGATCTTTTTTATCCATACCAAGTTGTTGACATAAATCTTGAATAAATATAAAATTATTGTATTCAGTAGAATATTTAGTTAAAACTTTGGTAAAACGTACTTCTGTAGGATTATATTTTGGTTTCTTTTTGGTTATATTTGTATTATTAACAAATGTTTCATGATATAACTTATTATTTTTCATTGTTTTAATTAATGAACTCATTTCATTAAATTGCCAAATTTGTTTTTGAAATGTAATTCTATCAATATAATCAGCAAAACATATATTATCTAAAATACTTATATAAAATGGTATTGAATGTTCTTTATTTAATTTTGATAATACATCAACAATATTTTCATGCCAAAGTAAACCAATAATTGTTCTATCAGTTTCATTCATTAAATTTAAATGTTCGTTTAATAAATATTTATTATTTATTAATTTTTTGGTAATATCACGAGTATCATCATTATAAGATTTTATTTGAAATATATTTTGAATAATATCATTATTAATCATTGATTGTTTTGTTTTATAAATTTCATAAATATTTTTTAATTTACGTAAGTCGCCTTGAATAAAATCAATAATTTGTGATTTTACAGAATGTTCTACAGATGGAATAATTTCATTAACTAAATTAGTCATTTGTAACTTAGTAGGCAACTTTAATTCAACTGTATGACAAACTTTCATTAGTTCTTTGATTTTTTTATCAATATGATAGTTTCCAATACAAATAATTGGATTAAGTGTAATATCTTCCAACTTTTGTTTTTTTGTTTTTTTCGGTCTAATAATTTTAATAAGTGCGTTAATACCACCTTTATCTCCATTATTCATGCCATCAATTTCATCCATTAGAATTACAATTTTTTTAACTTTTTTATAAAATAAACTCATAATATTTTTATCAGACATATTATGTTTTGTAATAGTGTCAATAATAGATTTATTTCGAATATCACCTGCATCATATTTAATAACATCATAATCCATTTCTTTTAAAATATTAGTAATAAATGTGGTTTTACCAGAACCTGGATCACCATAAATATAAATACCACGTTTAATTAATAGGTCATTTTTGTTTTTATCAAAATCAACTAAAATGTCTTTAATACGTTTAGCTTCGGCTTCTCTTTCTAAAAAACAGTTAAGGTTAATATTTTCCATTAAACTATCTTAATATAGATCTTATAATCTTCTTTTTAGGTAGTTTTTTTTCATAACCTAATTTTTTTAATATTTCATTTAAAGAATTTAAACAATTAATTGATTGATTAGAAATACAAAAATCTTTAATAAAATATATATAATTATGATAAATTAGATATTCATATAAATAATCACGCATTTGATACCACTTAAATAAATTTCGTAAAATTACATATTTAAATACAAATCCAAAATCGCGTTTAACTATGTATCTAATATAGTTTTCAACATTTCCTTGTTTTATTTTAGTATAAACTAAATCATAATTTTCAACATATAATGTAGTATTAAGTGGTCTCCAAACATGTTGTGGAATATATGATTGAACTATATCAAATAATTCTCTTGGTAATTTTTTTATATTTTCTAAAACTTTTTTTTCATGTACTATATTATTTTTATTATTGTTAGTTATATCCATAATAATAAATAATAAATCTTTTTAAATAATTATTATTATATTTTTTTTATTTTTATAAAAAATATAAAAATCTAACAATATATAAACAAAATGAATTTTTCATTTGATTACAAAGAGTTATGTAAACCTGCTAGATGGTATTTTTATTTTGCGGTTTTATCTACAATTATTGCGTTTTTTCAAGGTGCGCCTTTAGGAAGCTTAATAATGAACGTAATTTTTATGGGTGCTTTTATGTGGTTTTTAAATAAATTATGTAGTTGGGGTTATAGAACTGCTGCTTGGATAGTGCTATTTTTACCAATTATATTATTTTTTGTAGGTATTTTTTTTATTGTTGCTAGGGTATAAATATTAATATATTAAATTAGCTCTAAATTATTTTATTTAATATATTATTTTTAAGCATCACAAGGATTAGGAACACCTGATGTAATACCATCCCAAGTAATATTACAACCTTGTGCCCATTTATATTTATTACATGTGCCTTGACCACCTGTATATGGAGGTTGATTAAAATTCATTAAGTTCATAGATGCTTTATTTGTTGATTTAATAAATAAATCCATATTTTGATTATCTGTTTTAGTAGCAGTAGCAACACCTTGACCTTTTAAAAAACAATGATTTGTAAGCGATGAATCACCTAATACAGAACCATATGTTAGTCCAAAGCAATTATCATTTGCTAAACAATAACCCTTACATTGTTCTAAAGAAACATCAGTGTAATTAGATAAACCATTACCAGGCGAATCTTTACCAGGAAACTCACTAAATAACGCACCTGGTTTATTACAAGTTCCTAAACTATGAACATTTAGACAAGCTTCGCCATTTCCAGATAAATCAATCCAATAATCAGGACAATCTCCTACAATTGGAGGCCATGTTTGTTTTTTATTAGATTTAGATATAACAGTACCAACAACTATTAATACTAAAATAAAAATTAATATAGCAATTATTAATATTGATTTTTGAAAATTTAGTTCCATTATTACTATATTATATTAACAAAAATAAATAAAATTAAAATAATAATATTAAAATATTAAAAATAATTATTTATATAATATAGTAATATACTAACAATGGCTTCTATAAATACTATAAAAAAAAGTTCTAATGGTAGAATTGATATTGTAAATAAAGATGGTCCTAATATGTGTAACTTATTTGCTATGTATGATAAAATACCTGCTAACCAATGTACTACATTAAGAGAACCAACTTTAGGACAATGGGAAGATACTAACTTATCTAGAGCATTTTTTTCTCAGCAAAATATTCAAATTCTTCAAAATGGCATTCGCGCTGGTGTTTATAATAAATCAAATGGTCAATATACTATTGCTCCACAAGATTGCGACTCACTTAAAATAATTATGCGTAGTATTTTTCTTCAATATTCTGCTAATCAATGTAATAATATTACACAGCAAATTGAATCACTTAATAAAATGGTTTTAGATTATATTATTCCGCGTGTTTATTCAGAAGCACAAGGGTATATGCAGTATTTAGTAGATGCCAGTACAATGTACACACCGCTTGCTAATCCAGTAATGGCTAGTCAAAATGATAAACGCAACTATAAAATGAAACCTTGGTTTTAAAAATATAAAAATATAAAAAAATTTTATTTATATTTTTAATAATTATTATAATAATTTAAATTCCTTATTCGTCATCTTCAACTAATATTGATTTTTTGTTAGTTGCTACTTTTTTTGACTTTACTACAACTTTACTTTTCTTTTTTTCATTGTTATTAATATTTTCTTCATTACGTCTTTCAGTTAAATATTGCTTATAACCTACTTCTAATTCAGTTAATTCTTGTAACCACATTTGTTGAATACTTGTAGCTTTTACTCTTTCTAATTCATCCTCTTTATTACCATGTTCTTTAAGTAGTTTAGCTACATTTTCTTCTGATACTGAATCCATTGGCATTTTTACTAAATACTTAAACTCATCATCTTCATTTATAATATCATATCCCTTTTCTTCTAGCATACTAATAATTGCTTGTTTTTTCATTTTTCTTAAATCAATAGTTCCAGCTAAATTTTCCTTAATATATCTTGCCTTATTTGATAATTCAACTAATTCTTGTTCTAACTCATTAATCATATTATCTTTTCTGTCTTCATAATATTCAAGTCTAGTGTCAAAATAATCATCAATAATATCTGCTACATTATCATATTTTTTAAGTCTTTCATTAGCATCAAACAAGTTCATATTAGTAGTTGTATTTGTAGTTGTTAACTTAAGTAACTTTTCAACACCATTTATATTATTATCATACATATTTGCTTCTAATTCTTCTAACTTACCCTTAGTAAACGTAATAGTAAAATCAACAGTAGTATCTTTGCTCATATCATCATAGTCCTTAATAAGTGCTGGTAACTTCTTACCTTCCTTATCAACTGGTTCTTGAAGATCTTCCAAATATTCCTTAAAATCTTGTGTCCAATAACCAATAGGTAGCTCTGTAACTCTAATTTTATCAGTAGCAACTTTTGTATAACAACCTCTAAATAAGAACTTTGTTAGTCCAATAGGAGTAATAGTTCCTTTAAAACCTTCATAATATGGAATAAATTCACGATTATTCAGTTTATTTTCTAGTTTATTCTTTAAAAACTCAATAATTTGAAGAGGATTATAACACATAATTTCAGTACTAAAACCTGTTCCAATACCAGTACTACCATTAACTAATACCATAGGAATAATTGGAACATAAAACAATGGCTCTACAGGATGACCATCATCATTCAAATATTTTAGCACCTTATCATCTTCTTTTTTATAAATCAATCTAGTAATTGGGTTTAAATAAGTAAAGATATATCTTTCAGAAGCACTATCCTTGCCACCTTGAATGCGTGTTCCAAATTGACCTGATGGTACAAGTGTATTTATATTATTTGAACCAACAAAGTTTTGTGCCATACCTACAATTGCCTGATTTAAACTAGCCTCACCATGATGATAACAAGAATTCTCAGATACATAACCACTAAATTGTGCTACTTTTATTTCACTAGTTAAATTCTTTTTAAACGCACTAAATAATATTTTACGAAGCGAAATTTTAAGACCATCCATTAAGTTAGGAATTGAACGGTCGCAATCATACTTTGAAAAGTGAATAAGTTCTTTATTAATAAACTCCTCATAGTTAATTAAAGGATTACTAGTATCAAGATAACTATCACGATCATATTGATTTAACCATTCTTTTCTATCATCCGCACGCTTTTTATTAAATACCATATCAATAGCATCATTTGATACATTACCACTATGATTAAAACCTACATACTTTTTTTCTTCAAAATATTCCTTAAATTCTTTACCAGTGCTAGTACCTAAACCCTTGTAATATTTAACAGCCCATCCTTTACCATCTTCATTAGCCTGTTTCCAATTATTATATTCACCATCATTATAGAAATTTAATTCTTGTTTACCCTTTTTGGCCTTAAGAATAGGAGTATTCATAAAACAAATAAATCCAGGAATTTCACATAATGTAGGCCATTCGCATTGAAACAAATTAATACATAAACCTTTAATATGACTACCATCTAAATCCTGATCTGTCATAAAGATAATTTTACTATAACGAAGACTACTATTTACATCTTTAATACTATTATACTTTTTACCACTCTCCAAACCAATAATCTTTTTTAATTCAGTAATTTCTTTATTTTCACTAACTTTCTTAAATGTTTCACCTCTAATATTCATTACCTTACCCTTAAGAGGATATACACCAATAGTATTACGATCTTCTGAAGATAATCCAGAAATAATACCAGACTTAGCTGAATCTCCCTCACATAAAATTAGCTCACATAAATGCGACTTATCAGTGCCAGCCCAATTAGCATCTGTTAACTTTGGAATACCTCTAATAGACTTTGATTTAGTTCCATCAGTCTTTTTGGCAGCTTTATTTTCTTTTACTTCTGTGATTTGAACTGCCGCATCCATAACACCCATCTTAGCAACTTTTTCAATAAACTTATCACTTACTTCACATTTAGAACCAAACTTAGACATAGGTGTATTCATATAGTCCTTTGTTTGACTATCAAAAGCAGGATTTTCAATATCACAACGTAAGAATAAAATTAGCTGTTCCTTAATAGATGCTGGATTTACCTTTACCTTCTTTTTCTTTTCAATTAACTCACAAAGCTTCTTAGTAATTTGTCCCATAATATATTCTACATGCTTACCACCCTTAGAAGTATGAATACCATTTACAAAACTAACTTGAACAAATTCATTTGTTGGTGTCATTGCTACAGCATATTCCCAACGACTATCAGGGTCTTCATATACACGTTCTGCTTCTCCTTTAGCACCAATATATAAATCAACATATTGTTGAAAGCTCTTAGTAGGAATAAGCTGACTATTATATTTTACTTTTAAAGTCTTATCAGTAACAGCTGATATATCATATACACGTTTTTTAAGTAAAGCAATCATATCTTCATCTAATCCAGCTAATCCAAGACGCTTATAATCAGGTTTAAATACAATCTTTGTATAAGGCTTATTTTTACATTTAGTAATAGATGGCTTACAAATAGTATCTAAGTTATCTTTAAATTCTTGACAATACTTTAATCCACGAGTATGATCAATAGTTTCAATATATCCATAAGTTGACCATATTAAAACAAGCTTAAACCCAAAACCGTTTTTACCACCAACAATCTTCTTTTCATCTTTATTATAGTTAGTCGAAGTTCTTAAATGTCCAAAAATCATTTCAGGAATCCATAATTTAGTTTCAGGATGTTCAGCTACATCAATACCATTACCATCATTAATCATTGTAATAGTGCCATCTTCTGAAATACCAATATCAATATTTGTTACAGGTAATGAATTAGGTACACCAGAAGCAATAGCTGTTTGCATTCTTACAACATGATCACGACAATTTACAATTCCTTCATCAAATAACTTAAATAAACCAGGAATATATCTAATATTTTTCTCAATAATTTTGTTACCTTCATTATTCATAATCCACATATCAGCATCTATATTTTCAATAGAACCAATATATGTATCAGGATTATCTAAAATATGTTGTTTATCTGTTTTTTGTTGATATTTATTAGCGAGCATATTAGACTCATCAACTTCTTCTACTAAAGCCAAAGCAATCTTATTTTTAGACATTATATTAAAATTTAATTTCAGGTGTTAAAATACTATATTATAATATTTGTCTTTTAACTAATTATAAAAATAAATTTCAATTTTTTATTTAATTGTTTTTTTAATTTTTTATAAAATAATATAATTAATAATTCTAATAATAACTTAAAAATAAATTATTATTTATTAATTATTATAAATATGACAATAATTAATGGTATAGAAATTGATGATATTTATTTTGAAAAAAATGAATTAAAAGAGGCAATTGCTAATAATGAGCCAATTGAACCAAAATTAAATGTAATAATTGTTATTTCAAATCCATGTCAATTTGCTAGAAGATACATTTTAGCAAGAGAATTTATTAAACGATTTGAAGAACAAGAAGAAAATGTAGAGTTATATGTTGTTGAATTAGCTTATAACAATGATGGATTTCATGTAACAGAATCTGGTAATAAAAAACATTTACAATTAAGAACAAATACATCACCAATTTGGCATAAAGAAAATATGATTAACTTAGGTGTAAAATATTTATTACCAAAAGGTTGGAAGGCTTTTGCTTGGATTGATGCTGATATTGAATTTGAATCATCTAGTTGGGCACTAGATACACTTAAAGTTTTAAATGGATATAAAGATGTTGTTCAACTTTTTAGTCATGCTAATGATATGGATATTAATTGTGATACAATGAATATATTTACAAGTTTTGGACATCAGCGTGTAAAAGAGCGTAGATATGGAGGTAAAGGTGCTAATTATTGGCATCCTGGTTTTGCTTATGCTATTACTAAAAAGGCATATGATAAATTAGGTGGTTTATATCAAAATGCTATTTTGGGTTCTGGTGATAATATTATGGCTTTATCAATGATAAATAAAGGACTTAAGGCAATTAATGATGGGTCAACTGATGGTTATAAAGATTCTGTATTAGAATACCAAAAAAATGCTTCTAAATTACGTTTAGGATATATACCAGGTGTAATAAATCATTACTTTCATGGAAGTAAAGCTAACCGTAAATATAATGAAAGATGGCAAATATTATTAAAACATAATTTTGATCCAAAAATATATTTAACAACTAATAACATTGGTTTACTTATTCCAACAAAAGAATGTCCTAAGGAAATGTTAGATGAAATCATGGAATATTTTAAAGAACGCAATGAAGATGAATGTTATATATCAAAATAAATAATATATATTTATAATAATATACCTAAGTAATGCCAATAAATTTTATTCCTGGTAGAGGTGAAAAAGAATTAATTAAGAAGTATTTGTATTATGTTTATCGTGAAGAACAAGGTTTAGAACAATGTCAAAACTTTTGTTTTGATAAAAAGGTTTTGTATACTGCTACTGCTGAAAATAATCCATATCAAACAGAAAACCAACGAATAGCACAAGCTTTAACAGGAACTTTAGGAGGAAAAATAACATTTGGAAATAGAAATAGACCAGTTCCAATTAATGCGTTTGGTAAATTTGAAGGCCAACCAGGTGGAAGTGGAATGCCTATTAGAAATCGATTTTAAAGACCAATTTATTGGTCGACTGTTAAGCTTTGCTTTTAAAGCTTCCTTTGGAAGCGACCGTTAAGCTTTAGCTTAAAAGACCAATTTATTGGTCGACTGTTATTATTTATTTGTTAGTTTAATTTAGAAATAATATTATTTTCTCATTTAATTTTATAAATGGCAAAATATACCAAAATTAATGGCAAATATGTTATTGGTGGTAAAAGATACGAAAAACTTGAAGGCACTCGTGCTGAAGTATGGCATGGAACTGCCTACAAAACATCAGGTGGCTTAAAGAAGGATGACCTTATGCAAAACAAGGCTGGACGTATTGTTTCTGCTGTTAAATATAAGACTGCTAAAAAGGAAATGCGTTTATTAAAGGCTGGTTACGGCACTAAGAAGGGTAAATTTGGTTATGTTAAAGTGTCTGCTAAAAGTAGAAAAGGTAAGTCTAAGTCAATGAGAGGTGGTAGTGGAATGAAACCTTTAGGTGGTATGGCTGAAGTAAGTGGTATTGGAATGCCAACTACTGCTCCACAAGATAGAGCCCTTGGAGCTTCATAAAATAAATTAATATAATAGTTACATTTTTAATATAATTATTATATATGAGACGAACTAACAAAAGACATAATATTAAAAAAAGAAAAACACTTAAAAAACGATTTAGTAAAAGAGGTGGTGTACAAAAAATATGTGGTGTTTGTGGTAAAGGTTTTCATATGTTAGGAACAATAGGAGCACCGTCTAGAAGCAATGATCCAAATTTATATCAAAATCATATAAAAACACATCCAATATGTTCTTATTGTAAGGCTGAATTATTAGATAATAATACTTTAATAAATCATTTAAAAACTATTCATCCTGAAAAATATAAATTAGCTGAAAGTATAAAATATGGTATAAATAATGAAAGTAATTTAATTAATAAACTAAAAGAAGATAATATAAATGAAATTGGAGTATTACCTGAACTAACAACTTTTTATAAAAAAATAGAAGATAAACAAAAAAGTATAGAAAGAAAAGAGGCTGAAAAACTAGCAAAAACAGAAAAAACTAAAGCAGAAGAAGCTAAAAGGTTAGCAAGAGAGACAGCTAAAAAAGAAGAAGAAGCTAAAAAGTTAATAAAAATACAAAAAGCTAAAGAAGAAGAAGAAGCTAATAGGCTAGCAAAAGAAGCTGAAAGAGAAAGACAAGCAGAAATTAGAGCTAAAAAACAAGAACAAGAAAGATTATTAAAAGAAAAACAACAACAAGAACAACAACAAAAACAACAAGAAAAAATAGCTAGAGAATTAGAAGTAAAAAGTATGGGTATAGAAGATAAAGTAGCAAAAGGTATAGAAAAAAATACAAGAAAAGAATTAACTGCTATGGATAAAGAAGATATATTATCAAAACAAATACACATAGAAGAACAAGAAGAAATAGCTAAAAAGTTACATAGCGCTAATACAGTTGAAGATGCTATAGAAATTATTGTCTCTGCTTCTGAACCTACAGTTTCTAAAGTAGATACAGTACCTGTACAAAATATTAATTTACGTGGTATGCTATCAAGAGATGAATTTAATATAATTAAATCAGATTATTTTCAACATGATATTACATATGGTATGACAAGTTTATTTCCAGCTATAAAATGTTTTTCTGAAGAAATAAATAAACTAACAAATAAAAAAATAAAATTTAATGAATATAAAATGATTAATAATTTAATATTATTTTTGGTTGGTTTATTTAATAATAAATTTATTGAAAACAATATAGATATTAAAATGATAATAAAAGGTGGTAAAGGAGCCCAAATAATTTTATCAGCTTATGATTTTTATAATCTTAGTAATGGCGGGCAAGTTAAGTGTGATATAATTTCGGATGATATAGATATTTTGTTAGTTCAAGAAAATGGTTATAATAGAGAAACTTTATATTCTGTAGCAAAACAATTTGCTAAATTAGTTAAAGAAATTATTGATGGAAATACACAAAATGAATTAATATCTATAAGAGAACCTATACCTGATGCTTTTAATCCAAATATATTTAAAATTAGTTATATTAATAAAACTGATCTAAATAAAATAAAATATAATGTTGTTTCTGATATAGATTTTAAGAAAGTTGAAACTGAATTTTTTGATATTAATAATATAGAAGGATTAGGTTTTCCAAATGAGTATAATCCATCTAGCTTACAATATAATTATGGAATAGTTAATTTTGATTTAAGATATTGGTTACAAAGTCCACAAGCATTTTTAGCTGAAAAACAATATTATTTATCTATTTATGAAAATATAATTCAAAAAAGTTCTACAATTAAAGATAAAATATGTGATTGTAACAATATTATTGAAGAAGGTAAACGAGGTTTTGATTATGATTGTTATATGACTTGTAAAGTTAGAGAAATGATGATACCTAAATTTCAAAAATATATTACACCATTTCAACAATTAGTAAATATATTAAATAACCAAAATAATTTTGCTGGTCATTATTCATTATAGTTTATTTACTTTTGTTAGTTTGTTTAGTAGACATATATTTGCTGGTAATATTAATAAAACTAATATCTTCTGTTTCTAAATTACTAGTACTAACAGTTAATAAAGTCTTTAAAATATCTTTTAAATTATCATAACGAATAAAATTAGGTATATTCAATTCGTCTAAGTATTTATTCCATATACGTAACATACTTTGCCAACTAATAGTATTGTTAGTATTTATATTGTTAGTATTAGTTATATTGATATCAATATTGTTATCAATTTTAGTAAAGCAATTACTAACAAAGTCTTCAACAATATTATTAACAGTTTTGTTAGTAAAAAATAATGTATAATCACGTAAACTATCTTTTGCTTCAGTTTGAATAAAGTTTTCAGCACTTTGATAACTGCTTGAATAGTATGTTGATACACATAATAAATCAATAAATATATTATCTAATGCTTTATTAAAATCTTGTAATAATAAATAATTATATTTTTCAGGAATAAGTCTATAATTAGTAATATCATGAACATTATGATATCGAGAAACAAAATTACTTTGGTAACTATATGAACGAGTAATAGCAAATATTAATTCATTAACATAATTAATAAATTCTTTTACATTTGAACTAACAAAATACATATTGTTAGTTTGTTTACGTAATAATCCATCACCAATAATAGTTAAAAAATATTTGGCTTCCTGTTTTGAATTAAAAAGGGTTTCTTGTAAAAAATTAGTTACTTTTTCAATAGTATATGTTTCAGGGACTGTATTAAATAAATGTCTTTCTTTAATTTGTTTAATAAGAGTAGCTTTTGTTTTATATTTCCATTGTATTAATTTACCTTCATTACTAATAGTTGAAAGTAAATTATGTAAAATATCATCTTCTTTTATAATGCTAAAAGTTTTACCATCATAATTATAAAATGTATTGTTAGTTGGTAAGTAATAATATTTATTATTAGTTAAAAATACTTTACTAAAAAGTTCTAATTCATTTGTTAGTTCATCATTACGTTCAATTCGTTGTTCATATATTTTTAAATCATTTTCTAGTTGAGTTGGTAAATTATTAATATAATTATGTAATCTATACATGACATATGAGTTATTAGCATATTTTTCAATAGAATTAGAAACTATATTGTTTGCTAATTCTAATATATTAAAATTATTTGTAGTGTTAGTATTATTCATTGTATTTATTAAATATATAAATATATATTGTTAGTTTTAAATAGTTTAATAATATTAATTGATTATTACAAATTAATTAATATTGATTAATTAATTAATATTAATTAATTTGTAACAAATATTAATATTTAAAATATATTAATTAGTTAAAATAACTATTTAAAAGAAATGCGTTAAAATTTAATATATAAGACATAAATTAAGAAAATGTCCAATAAAAGTTCAACAGATGGAAATGTATTAACTATTAAAACAGTTCAAATTGCTCCATTTCGCACATTAATGACAGCACTAAAAGATATTCTTTTAGAAACTAATATTTACTTTCAACCTGATGGCATTCGTATTAGTAATATGGATAAATCACATACTATTTTAGCTCATATGTATTTAGCTGCCCAAAATTTTGAGTTTTTTGAATGTAAAAAAGAGAAAATTATTATTGGTGTAAATATGTTTCATCTTTTTAAGTTAATTAATTCCATTGATAATGATGATACACTTACTATATATATTGAAAATGGAGATTATGCTGATGGTGTTGTTTCACATTTAGCACTTAAATTTGAAAATGGAGATATTAAGCAATGTAAAACACAAAAGTTACGTCTTATTGAGCCTGAACCAGAAGATCTTATTTTTCCCGATGTAACTTATTCATCAATTATTAATTTACCCTCAGCAGATTTTCAAAAGATTATTCGTGATTTATCATGTATTTCTGATAAGCTAGAAATTAAATCTGTTGGTAATGAACTTATTTTTAAATGTCAAGGGCAATTTGCCAGTGCTGAAATTCATCGCGTTGAATCAGATGGTTCTATGGGTTTTGTTTTAAAACAAGATTCATCTAAAATTATTCAAGGTGAGTTTTCATTAAAAAATCTTGGTTACTTTATTAAATGCACTAATTTATGTGCACAAATTGAACTTTATTTAGAAAATGATTTGCCTCTCGTTGTTAAATATGATGTTGCTAGTTTAGGTAAAATTATGCTTTGTTTAAGTTCTTTACCTTCTTCTAATTAAATATTTTATTATTTTATAAATAATTAAATTATAATAGTACTAATATAATATTAAAATAGTATATTATATTAATATAATAAATATGTCACAATATGTAAGAAATTATTCAGAATATTTAGGTCAACGAAAATGTTGTGATTTACGTGGTCCAGGACCTAAAGGAGAACAAGGTGATACTGGACCTGCTGGACCTCGCGGTGCATATGGATATACAGGACCTACTGGTGCTCAAGGTCCTACTGGTTTAGGATGTCGTGGTCCTACTGGTCCTGCTGGTCCTGCTGGTCCTGCTGGTGGTCCAACTGGACCTACTGGCGCTAGTAGTACTGTTACTGGTCCCACTGGACCACAGGGATTACAAGGAGTTACTGGACCACAAGGTTTACAAGGTGTTACTGGACCACAAGGTTTACAAGGTGTTACTGGACCACAGGGATTACAAGGAGTTACTGGACCTAGTCAATGGTCTAATACAAGTTATGTAAATCCTATAACAAGTGATAGTTATAATGGCATAGGTGTAACAGGTATAGATGTATTAATTGGTGGTAATTTATATGTTTCTGGTAAAATAGATCCAACAACATTAACACTTTCAGAAACAGGTTTACCATATTCTACATATGGTCTTACTGGTTCTGGTGCTTTTATTAATACTTCATCAGGTGATTTATTTTTAACACCAGCATCTGGAAATGTTAATGTAAATAATATAAATTTAACAACTATTAACAATAGTGCTTATCCTCCAGTAGTTTCTGCTGATACATTACAACAAGTTTTAACTGCTGGAAATAGTGCTACTAATTTAAATATTGTATTAGATAATGGTGCTGGTACTTCTAATACTATAAGTTTCGCTGGGTTAAATGCTGTAACAACCGGTTCAACTTCCGGTGTAAGTATAAATGCTAATAGTCCATATATGAATAGTTTTGCTAATATTACACCATCAGTTTCCTTTACAAACGCATCACAATCAAATTATATAACAACAAACGAAATTAAAAATCAATCATATATAGTTGATGGTGCTGATAGTATTAATAATATCGCTTCATTAACTTACGATGGAGATATAATTAATAATCCATTTAATACTACCCCTAAATTAGTTTTGGATAAAGTTGGAACTGGAAGTGTTACAAATGCTAAATTAGAAATTACACCACAAAAATTAGAAATAACTGGTGATGCTCCAAGACAATTAGTAATACAAACAAACTCCGGTCAGTTTTTCATGGATAGTGATAAAACTTATATTGGTTTAAATGGGTTTCAAGCACGAGATAGTAGTGCCGCAACAGAACAATCAAACTTATCAAAAGAAGGTGTATTATCTACTTTTCCAACTAACGACTGGTATTCATATTATAGAGCATCTGCGGCATTTGTAGCCAATAGTGCCGGTTCTATATATTCACTTATTCAAAAAGGATTAATAACCATAGGTAATGCTACTTTATCATCTACTAATGCTCTAACTGCTTTTGATATTACAATGATAAGTAATGTTGTTGGTTCTGTTGGAAGTGCTATTTTATATGGACTTGGACGATTAAGTTTAACTACAACACAAGTAGGACATACAACCGATTATATGTTGGATATGAGAAATGATAATACTGGTGCTGGAACTACTACTGGTGTTCCATCTGCATCTTGGTATAAGTTTGGTAGAAATGTCGTTCCTGGTGATGTTATTTATACTCAACAACATTTCGCAAAGGATAGTAATGGAACTAAAACAGAGTTCGCAAGATTACAAGTAAAAACTGAAAATGTCACTCCTGGTAATCAAGATGGAACTTTGAGTGTATTTACTGCTGTAAATGGTGTATCACAAGAAGTATTTAATTTTAATGGAGGACAGAATGAAATAAATAGTTTTAGACCTTTGGATTTAAATGGTAATAATTTAAGAGCTACATCTGGAAATATGGTTATTGAAACAACTGGAGCACCAGGTATTTTAACATTAAACGCAGTTCAAGTATTAAACCTTAATTCTGGTAATAATAATAATGTTAATATAACTACTGGTGGTAATGGTAATTTTACTTTAAATACTGGAACTACTGGTGATATTCAATTAACTGGAACGGCATTACAGAGTGGTACTGCAGGTACTTCTGCTGGAACATATTTAGTAATTAGATTAAATGGAAATTATTATAAAATAGCTCTATTAAATCCTTAAAATTTAAACTATATATTAATAATAATATATATTAAATAAAATCAATATATATTATATGTCAAACTTTGTAAGAAATTATTCAGAATATTTAGGTCAACAAAGATGTTGTGATTTACGTGGCCCTGGTCCCAAAGGCGACCAGGGTGACACTGGACCTGTTGGACCTCGTGGAGCATATGGATATACTGGACCTACAGGACCTCAAGGACCTACTGGTTTAGGTTGCCGTGGTCCCACTGGTCCTGCTGGAACAAGTCAATGGTCTAATGTTAGTACTGCTGGTGGCACTGCTGGTATTCAATATAGTAATTTAATTTATTTACCTGGGTTACCAGTTTATGCTGACAATGCTGCTGCTTCTGGTGCTGGTCTTCCAGTTGGTTATTTATATAGAACTTCTACTGGTGAATTACGTATTGTTGTTCCATAAAGACTCAATATATTGTTTACTATAAATACCAATTATAGTTTCTCTATCCCATTTACTATATGGAATAATTACTTTATCATCTTCTACTATAATACTTAGTGTAAATTCAACAGGTGTATTATCTAGTTTAAATGGAGGTGTGTAACGTAATAATTTCATATTTGTATCAAATACAACTATAACATGGTAATACCATCTAGGAGTTTCGTGTGAAACAATATGTGTAATAAACCATATTTCATCTTTATAATTAAATCCACATGATGAACCTCTTATATATTTAAACATTTTTGGCATTTCTTTAGTAGCAATTGGTATAATGTTTTTACTTAACTCATCTATTTTACAAATTGTTAGTGGATACCAATTATAAACAATATTTAATTCATCAGTATTTGTATCTTGATAAAATACCCAGTTTTTTTCACATTGTGTTTCTTTAAAAGTTTGTGTATACTCTTCATATTCTAGTTTATTTTTATTAACATTATAATCTCCAATAACAATACCTAATTTATTATTTTTATGAAAACCTGTACCAATAAATTTAATATTAGTTTTTCTATTAGTATCATAAAAAATTTTAATATCTTCTATGCCCATATAGCGTCTACCATTTACATCTATATCAAAAATTTTTGTACTTATTACTTTAAATTCATTATCTAATTCAACATATTTATTAACTGTAATTACATATTTTTCAATATTTAAGTAATCACCTTTATTTGTCATTTCATAATTTACATACCTAATATTTAAATTATATCCAGATTTATCTTTTTTATGAATAAAACAACTAGATGATGAATAAAATACAATATCTTCTCCAAAAATATTATAAATTAATTTATTAGAACAGTCTAACTTTTGAATAGATTGAATTTGATGATTATAGAACTTATAATTTAATAATAAATTATAATTAATATTATTATTATTTGAATTATTTAAAATATTTACAATTTCTTTAGTAATATTTTTTTCTCCTAAATAAGCTGCTATAAGTGTATATTCATAATCTATTTTATAAGTATAAATATCTTTATGAAGAAATAAAAATCCATCTATATTATTTTTTTTATTAATAATTGATTTAGCCAAATCATAAAAAATTTTAGCACTTTTATATTTGCTATTAGTTCTATAATACTTTAAAATTTCATATATATTTTCTATTCTATTTGGATAAACATTATATCCTTCTAACCAATTATAAATAGCCTCTCCTGGTCTATTTGTATTCATAAAACAAAATCCCAGTCTGTAATAACTATACCAAACTTCTTCAATCCAACCACCTAATTCAATGCGTTTTTTATAAATTGGTATTGCTTGTTCATATTTACCACTATCATGAAAGCTATTACCTAAATAAAAATAATATCTTTCATTTTTTGGCTCATCTATAATTCCTTGTTCTAATAAAGCAATATCTCTTTCATATTTATTTGCTTTTGATCCACCATCACCTACATCTAAAATAAATAATTGGTCTCTTGGTATATGACCTCTTTTAGTATAATCATTAGGTATACTTAAATATTCATGTGTTACACCAATATATTTACATTTTCCTTGGTTACGACAAATACGCAAATTATGATAATAAAAATCTTCTGTTCCTTGAAATACTGTAGCTGCATCAAGTTTATCTAAATGGTTTTTATTAAAGTTTTTACCAATTTGTAAAATCATATCAGCATCTAAAAGTAATAAATAATCACTCATACCAATAGCTGATTCCATCGCAAAATTACGATTATAACAAAAGTTTTTAAATGGTTCTTCAACTATTTTACCTTGAATATTATGATCATTAAAAAAGTTTGTAATAATTTCTTTAGTGTTGTCTGTTGATCCTGTATCACAAATACAATATGTATCAATAATAGGTAATACTGATTTTAGTAAACGAATAATAATTTTACTTTCATTTTTAACAATCATATTTAAGCAAATTGTTACCATTTTTATTATTATTAATAATATTTAATAATGTATATTATATTTTATAAAATTAAACTCTAAATATTAATAATTAAAATTATTAATATACAATTATATTAATATAATATAAATATAAATATAATTATGGCATTTACTAGATTTCATGATGATCCCTGTAGAAAAATAAAACAAGCGCAAGAAATTACTGGACCTGGTAGATGGGTATTGGATGTTCCTGGTAATGGCGATAATATGCCTTTTATGATGGATCCACAAATTAGAGCACAAAAATGGGGTGCAAATTTATATACAGATTTTACAGATGTTAGTAGTTCTTTATTAGGAATTGATCGTCGTATTAGTAGAGATTGTTTAGGCAAAGATGAATATAATAAAAATAAATCTTTTTTACCTTTTAATAATCCTAGACCTATGCATTATCCAAGCAATGATACTTTAACAACTGAACAATCTAGAGCTGTTTTACCTGCTTGGACTTTTAGAGATTTAGAACAAGTTGATTGGCATTATCCTACTATGCATAATGTAATTCCTGGTTTTGAAAATCTTGTTAGTACAAGATATTTGGAAAAAAAGAATTTTGTTAGATCTGCTGATTGTTTCTTAGATATGAATAATGCTTTTCAAAGTTTACCAGTAAATCAACAAACTGGGCAATATGTAGGAGGACCAAATATATGTACTACTTCTAATTCTTGTCAACCTTTTAAAAAATAAAACAAATAATAAATTAGATTTTATATATAAAAAATATAATACTTTTATATATATAATATAAATATGGAATTAGCAATACCTTTATTAGCATTAGGTGGAATGTATGTAGTTTCAAATCAAAATAAAGATAGTAAAAAAGTAGTAAATAATAATACTTCTAAAGAAAATTTTACTTCTATGGGAAAGCAAAATAATTATTTACCTAATACAAATATTCCTGCTTCTAATTATCCTATAACTAACAAAGCAGAATTGTTAGCTACTGTTCAGGAATATCCTAGTCATAATCAAGCTACTGATAAATATTTAGATCAAAATACTTATGAAAAAAAATCTAGACAAGGTGTAGCAGTTGGTGATAATATTCAGCAAATTCACTCTTTAACTGGTAATTATATGACTACAAATGAATTTAAGCATAATAATATGGTACCTTTTAATGGTCCTAAACTTAAAGGACAAATTTATAATAATAATAATGCTGAAACCATTTTAGATAATATGATTGGTTCTGGATCACAAGTTATTAAAAAAATTGAACAAGCACCACTTTTTAGTCCTCAAGAAAATATTCAATGGGCTTATGGTGCTCCTAATATGAGTGATTTTTATCAGTCTCGTGTTAACCCTGCTATGAAAAATAATATGGTAAAACCATTTGAGTCTGAAATGGTTGGTCCTGGATTAGATCAAGGTTATGGTAATAAGGGTTCAGGTGGATTTAATTCTGGTATGGAAGCTCGCGATGCCTGGTTACCTAAAACTGTTGATGAATTACGTGTTGCTACTAAACCCAAAGAGGAATTTTCTCTTCTTAATCATGAGGGTCCAGCACAATCTGTTATTAAAAATGTTGGTATTGAAGGACGTGTAGAAAAATATCGTCCAGATACATTTTTTATTAATACACAAGATCGCTGGTTAACTACTACTGGAGCTGAAAAAGCAAATCGTTTAAATCCAATTGAAATTATTAAGCCTGGAACTCGTAATGATACTAGTGCTTTTTATGCCGGTGCTCCCGATTCCAACTTAAAAACCGCAAGTTATGTTCCTACACATTATACCGATCCTAAACGTGCCGTATTACAATGTCAAGATGTAGGTCATAGTGCTGCTTCTGGTCGTCATGATCATAGTGCGGGTGAAAATTATATTAAAAGTTTTTCAAATTATAATAATAATCGTGCTACTACTAAACAAAAAGAAACATTTGGTTCTGGATTTAGCAGTGCTATTGGTGCTGTAATTGCTCCTATTATGGACATTTTAAAACCATCTAGAAGAGAGGAATATACTAATAATATTCGTATTTATGGTGATGCTGGTTCATCTGTATCAGAAGGATATGTATTAACACCTGGTGATGTACCCAACGTAACTGTTAAAGAAACTACACTTTATACACCAAATAGTTATATTAATAATCAAATTAATGGTGGTGGATATCAAACTGCCGAACAACAACCAGTATTTCAGCAACGTGATACCACTAATCGTTCTGATTATGGTTCAGCTGGTGGAGCTGGTGCTAAATATGGTGATATGAATTACGATTATATGTATCGTCAACATAATAATGATATTAAAGAGGCTACAGCTATTGTAGGCAGAACAAATCAAGGTAATGCTAATATTTATACAGGACAAATGTCAATGGGAGCACAATTTAATCGCAATGATTGTAGCCCATATGAATTTAGAGTTAATGCTCCAAGTTCTGTTGTACCTGCTGCTCCATCAATACAAACATTTGGTAAAATTAATATGCCAGAATACAAATATCAAACTGAAACTGGTGTTGAACGTATTAATCCCAACTTGTTAGATGCCTTTAGAAATAATCCTTACACTCAAAGCTTAGCATCTTTTTAAAATATAAAATAGTATAATTAACCTTTAATTTTTTTATAATTATTAATAATTAATAATTAAAATATAAAAACAATGATTTATATTTTAATAACTAACAAATTTCTAATATGTTAGAAATTCATACACAAATAAAAGAAAAGTTAAACTACTTTCATTCTATACATAAAATTCCAAATATATTATTTCATGGACCATCTGGCTCAGGTAAAAGCACAATTGTTAATGAATTTATTAGTTTAATTTATGACAATAATAAACAACTAATAAAAGATTTAGTTATGTATGTAAATTGTGCTCATGGTAAAGGTATTAAGTTTATTAGAGAAGATTTAAAGTTTTTTGCTAAGGCAAATATTAATTCTAATGGCGGCAATATATTTAAAAGTGTTATTTTAATAAATGCTGATAAACTAACAATGGATGCACAATCGGCATTACGTAGATGTATTGAATTGTTTAGTCATACAACCAGATTTTTTATTATTGTTGAAGATAAATATAAACTATTAAAACCAATTTTATCTAGATTTTGTGAAATATATATACCTGAACCAGAAATAGGTATAAAACCAATTAATTTATATAAATATAATTTAATAGAAACTTTTCAGCTTAAAGAAGTTAGAGCATTAAAAGCAGAATGGCTTAAAAAAGAGTTAACAAAATGTAATGAAATGAATATTATTGATATGATTGAATTTGTTAAAAAATTATATGAAAAAGGTTATAGTGCTTTAGATGTTATTAAGTTAATAGAAGACCATAATTGCTTTCCACAGTTTGCGATTTTAAAACGATATGAAATGTTAATGGCTTTTAATAAAATTAAAAAAGAAATTAGAAATGAAAAAATTTTATTACTTTTTGTTTTAAACTTTTTATATTTGGATTCTAATGAAAATATTACAAATATTTCTTTTATGTAGATATTTTTATTTAATATATTAAATATTTTATTATGATATTTGATAATAAAATAAAATTATTATTTTCTATTTTTTCTTATTTTTGAATTTTAACAAAAAAACTAAGTTATAAAAGTGTTTGGTTTTGAAAAATGGACATTTTAAAAATGTCCAAAATTGAAAATCTCAAAAAAGTTTCTAAAAAATGTGTTTTTTTTGGTGGTTGTGACCATAATGCTCTAATTTTCAAAATTTTATTAAAAAAAATGTGACGATATTTTTTTTTTAATTTTTTGTTAAATTTTAGAAAATTTTTTTCTTTTTATACTTTAGGAAACAAAATGGAAACATTTAATTGTATCAAAGTATCAGAAAATTTTGAATGTAAATATTGTGACTATAAAACGTGTGTTAAAAGTAATTTTAATAAACATTGTTTAACTAGTAAACATAAAAATAACTGTAATGGAAACGCTTTGGAAACAAAGGAACTATCCAAAAGTATTTTAAAAACAAATTATTATTGTAAATTATGTAACCAATATTATAATACAAGAAGTGGATTATGGAAGCATAAACAAAAATGTGATAAAAAAGAAGAAAATACACAGTTAGTTTTAGTTGAAACAAAATCAAAATCCATAATAGATCATGAAATAGTTTTTGATTTTGTTAAACAAATGACAGAAAATAATGAGTTATTAATAAAACATCAAATAGAAAAAGAAGCTGAAAATAATAAAATAACTCAAGAATTTCAAAAACAAAGTTTAGAAAATCAAATGCAAATGTTTCAACAAATGATGGAATTTATGAAACAACAATGCGCAATAACAAATAATAATATAAATAATGGTCAAATACAAAATAATACCCATTTTAATTTACAAGTTTATTTAAATGAAACTTGTAAAAATGCTATGACTATTAATCAATTTTTAGATTATCTTCAACCTACAGTAGAAGAGTTAGAAGCTACAGCATATCTTGGATATGTAGAAGGTATAAGTAGAATTATTATGAGAGGTTTTAAAAATTTGGAAGAAGAAGAGTTACCATTTCATTGTACTGACTTAAAAAGAGAGCATATTTATGTTAAAAATCCAGATGATGAATGGGTTGAAGAAAAAGATGAAAAACCACTTTTATTAAGATTTATAAAAGAAGTAGCAAAAAAGAGTTTTAACAATTTAAGTGCATGGCAAAAGAAAAATCCAAATTGGTCAAATTATCATTCAAAACAAAATGATATGTTTATGAAAATATTAAATAATTCAGTTTCAGGTGAAACCGAAGAAGAACAACAAGCAAATTATGAAAAGATTATGAAAAATATTATGAAAAATACTGTTATAGATAAAAGTAAAAAAAATAAAAAGTAAAAAATAAAAATATTAGTGAGTTTAAATTTAGTTAATAAAACATTTAGTTAAATTAATAAATAATGGACGATTTTAATGTATCTAGTTTACATGAGTCAAAAAATGAATGGGGTGCCAGATTACTAACAATTTTAACACCACTTATTATTGAAGGACTTAAATCAATTTTTGAAGAGGCAATTAAACTTTGTAAAGATAATAATGAAACTGATAAATATTTAATGACATTTCAAAATTTTTTATCTAGAATTCCAAAGTGGAATCCTTCAGTAATTGAACAAGAAAGAAAACGTATTGTTGAAAAAAGTGCTTGTTCTTATTTAGAAGATTTAGTAACTTGTGTTCATATTATTCAGTTAAAACTGTTAACTGCTATGCGTGTAGGTCATAAACAAAAGAAGATTGATATTAATATTCCTAAGTTAGATGATTTTATTCATAAGGCTTATATTGGTGTTGCTAGAAAAGTATATAAAAATGTTTATCTATTTGAATTAGGTATTCCTCCTCTTCAAATGCAGAAACATAATAGAGAATTGGAAGTAATTGTTCAAGAATGTATTTTAAATACAATTAGAGAAAATATTCCAATTGAATCTATTTTGAAAGCATATATGGATGAAACCGTTGAAGAAGATGTTGTTGAAGAAATTAAAGAACAAATTATTGAAAAGGAAGAGGCTAAACCAAATGGCGAATCACAACATATTGTTGAAGGTCAATTACCAATCATTAATAATAGTATTAGTAATAATAGTAATAGTATCAAATTTAATGATATTGATATGGTAAGAGATATTAAGGGTAAAGAAGAAATGATTGAAGCCCCGAAAACAATTGAACGTTTAGAAGAAATAAGTAATTTAAGAAATGCTCAGCGTAAATTAGAAGAAGAAGATGATAGTGACAATGATAATATTAAATTAAAT